>Ga0209088_10000090_pt1 | contig 66356 bp, 57 predicted proteins | sample S_140625_EF_Meta_FD_187324 | JGI IMG/M metagenome (GOLD analysis project Ga0209088, IMG submission 187324) | Freshwater microbial communities from Lake Simoncouche, Canada to study carbon cycling - S_140625_EF_MetaG (SPAdes) (version 2) | ecosystem: Environmental > Aquatic > Freshwater > Lake ... | reverse complement strand
AAATATGTAGTCTGTGGATCTGGAAATTGCTCAATCTGGATCGCATTGTACAGAGGGAATACCGAAGGAATGTATCAACATCTACACGATAAATGGATCTAATTTATTGATAAACCAGATAAAAGAGCATCTTTTCTAAAGGTCTTAACACGATTTATTGAAGCTTCAACTAAATTTAATCCTACTCCTGATAATTTATCAATAACAGTATCAGGCATTGTTATTATATGACATCCGAGATCAATCGCTCGCTGTATACTATAGACCTCACGGCAACCAGCCCAAAGGATCTTTACATTAGATAACCCTTTAAATGTTGCAACAGCATGTGATATAATTGGAGCACTATCAATACCTGTATCACTAATTGGTCCAGCAAATACTGATATGATCAGTGAATTGGTATACTCCTTAAAAAGCTCATAGGCTTTTGTAATCTGTTCAATTGTATAAATACAAGTACTATTAATATTCATCTTTTTGCTCATAGCGTGCTTGTAAACTTCATTATTATATACTCCTTCTGAATTTATAATAGGAATCTTTACAAAAATAGAAGGGTCAATAGCATAGATACTATCAATCTGACTACATGCTGCCTCTACTGAATCCTCCCAAATCTGAAAGGAAAGTGACCTTCCAGAAACAGATCTAGAACAATTAGTATAAAACTGTCTATATTCTCGTTCAGGACCTTTTGAGAATACAGTACAATTTGTTGTAAAGCCATTTACATAGGGTGATAAAGCATACTTCTCAATAGACATTCCATCATAAAATATTTCAATCTGTGATAGATCCATACTATAGAGTATTACACTGCTTTTTAGATCACTAGCGCGACAAATAATAGACTGAAAGTAGAGCTGTATAGAGTGCTAAATCTTTATTCTTCTTATACAAATAGGGTATTGCTCTTATAAGGTGCGTACTCATATAAAAAAATCCCTTATCAAAAATAGACTCTACTGGTTTATCTAAGTGTTTTGAAAATTCTAATAGAATAGGTAATACAGTTGTAAAGTTAATCTCAAGATTAAATGAATTAAGTTTATATGTATCTTTATCCAGACATTCAAAAAGATGTTCTTGTGAAGTCCATCTTTCATATTTTGCAATAATAGATTGAAAAACCTTTCCTAAATCTAAATAATATGAATCCATATAAGAGGATCCTCCATTGTCAATAAATTTAATATCGGCAGTTGAAGTCTGGATAAGGATATTTTCAAGTGTTAGATCACCATGTATACATTGTATAGTAGATGGAGTATACTCTTCAAGATTAATTGATTCAAGCATATTTCTTAATCCCTTTACAGATTTGGAATTAATTGTAAATGAGATTGAATTAACAATTGTATTAAATAATTCATCAAATTCTTGTATTTCATCAAGTTTTGTTATGATCTTAGTTTTAATATAATTTGAGATCCAGATTGAACCATTAATTTGTTTTGAAAAACAGTAGACTTCTTTAAATAAATTAGAAAAGAGTTTTGTAACAATATCAATTTGTTCAGTTGGCTCTAATACCGATACTTGAACATAGTCTTGAAGGTATTCCATATCAAAATAAAACTCTTCATTATTTTCGTATACTGATAGAATCTTAGGACAGCACCCTTTCCAATAAAAGTTAAATCTGCGTAAATCTTCAACTTGACGTCTTAGATTTTCATAATGAATCCACGTATTTTTTGTTTTCTTAATATATTTTCTAACAAATACAGTGTTATTTTGTTCAATTAAATATACAGATGCTCCTGAAGATCCATGTAGTTGTTTTAGAATAGTAGGAATGAAAGGAACTTCAATAGATCCAATTCCACTATCACGATCTGGTTGATATGCTGAAGCAGTACACATAAGTGGAAAATAGGGTTTCTTATCATTGATAAGGATTCTTTGACCTGATGATATATTTGTTACTAGATGATCATATGGAATTTGTAAATGAGAAAGTAATTCAATCATTTGTTCTTTATTTTTTCTAGCTGTTGTAATAACAATAATAGCATTTTCTTCTTTAATTTTTTTAAGTTTAGAAAGTGAATTCGGTATTATTTTAACTATATCTGGATCGTATGAAAGTGGATCTGTTGTATAAACAAGTGTTCCGTCAAAATCAATAAAATATGTATTTTGTTTTGCTTGTTGTAGTTTATATAAAATAAGTTGATCAGGAGTTCCAAAAAAATATGCAGTCTGTATCTCTACACATTTAATTAGCTTTTGTTGTTTAAGAAGAATCTGAAAAAAAGTTGATAAATGCTTATATTCCGATCTAAAATAAGTAACAAGATCTGAAATTTCATTTACGTAATGACATCCAATCATTCCAAAAACAGACCCTTCGTTACTAGGAGATTCTTTTTCACAGAATTCTACTATTGAATTTGTTTCATTAAGAACAACTTTTCCCCATTCGTGCCACATTGATTTTTTTATTGACCAAATTGGAATAAGAGCAGTATATCTAGACTCAAGTATATAAGGTATAAATGGAGATATATCAATGCTGAGATCACAGTCACAAATAAAAGATGGCCCTTTTATAGTATAGAGTTGAATTGCGCGTACGACTGTTTGAAATGGTCCTTCTGTTTTTTCATTTAAAATACAGAACTCAAATGTATCATTTATAAATAGTCTAGTGAAGGTTGATATAACATTATATTTATTCTCTTGATCTTGCCTAAAAATCAAGAAAAATTTGAGATTAAATTGAGAACGAAGTATATCAAATCGATATTTTACAAGTTCTATAAAGTAGGATTCGCCTATAGTATGTAGAGGTTTGAATACACCGCCAAAGCGAATACCGTCGCCTGCCATTGGAAAAACAATATTTAGTATGGGCCTGCTCATACTGTCTTTTTTATATAAAAAAATGTAATTTAGACCGGCTCACAATCATCAGAACTTTGATGATAAATGGATCTAAATGTTTAGTGATATTGAATAGAATGGATATTAAAGACCAAGATGGAAATCCTGTTGACATTGTAAATTTGGAGAAGCCTGAACAAGATTTAGCAAAAGAATATATTGAAGAAAATGATGTAGTCTTTGAACTCGGTGCGAGATATGGTTCAGTTTCATGTATAATTAATTCACTATTAAAATGTAAAACAAATCAAGTGGTTGTAGACCCTGATGAAAGAATTTGGGAAGCACTCGAACGAAATAAAAAGGTTAATAAGTGCGAGTTTCATATCGTAAAAGGGTTTGTTTCTTCAAAAAAACTAGGGTTAACTAATTTAAATGATTATTATGGAGGTTACGCTGCGACATATATTGATCAGGATGATTCAAAAATACCATCGTACACAATGGAAGAAATTAAAACAAAATATAATTTACAATTTAACGTTCTGGTTGCAGATTGCGAAGGTTTTTTAGAACGGTTTTTTGATGAAAATCCTACATTTTATGATAAATTACGTCTTGTTATGTTTGAAGCAGATTATGTAGATAAATGTAATTATACTAAAATAAGAGATACGTTAAGGATAAAGGGCTTTTTAGAACTAGTTAATGGACATCAAAATGTATGGATAAATCCCAGCATTTGAAATGCTACGGTACTGAAGTTTACTCAAACTGAAGTTGGAGTGTATCGCCTGCAGCTAATGCTTCATCCATCATCGCTGATAATGCGGCCTGCCGTCTTTCCAAAGCAGATCCTTTCAAATTCATAGAACGCCGCTTCCACCACCATTCAAAGCGTAGCGCGTCTCGTTCACACTCGAAGCCACTCACATAGCAGACCCGATACCAGCCTCCAGGAAACTTAGATGTTGCTCTAGCACCTCCCTTAATCTCACCATTGTGCTGTCGTAAACGCCGATGAATATCAATCGTTGCTCCTACATATGTGTGTACAGGGGCTTCTACTGTAGCCAGAAGATAGACTGACCACATCTAAAGATACTGTATACAGTATCTCTAAATGCGTTTCCAAGACTTTATTTGGCGACCTGAGGATGTTGTGACTCATTTACGTCTTCAAGAATTCACTGATGAGAAGTGTATTTTCTTAAAATCAGATTGTCTACATGAAAATAAGCAGATTGAGTGGCAGGGTACTAAGCATCCGCCTTTATGGCCACCCAAGCAGAGAATTTGGATCTCAGGTCGCTCAGATTTGGAAGTAAATGATACTCTGGTTGCTCTCCATACTGACAACTTTGATCGGTGGTATGCGACAAATAATGAGTCTTCAGATCCTCGTATCATTTCAATTCCGCTAGGAATGCAGACAAACTGTAGAGTAGATTGTATTGATATTATGGCAGAAGTTGTACAAGAGCCAAAGGTCGATATGAATCAAGTCTATATGAATTTTAATATAGATACGTGGATTAATGAACGATTTGTTACATACCACTATCTGAAAGACCATCCCTGGGTAACCTATGAATCTCATAATCAAGAGTATATACAGTATTGTAGACAGATTCGTAATAGTCGTTTTGTTGTGTGCCCACGAGGCAATGGATATGATACTCATCGTCTATGGGAGACACTCTATCTAGGGTCAATACCGATTGTGCGAAATCATGCGACCTATAATCAGTTTAACGAGCTACCGATTGTTCAGATTCACAGCTGGTCAGATTTATCTGAAGATTATCTAGAAATGGAATATGAGCGCATTATGAGTACTGAATGGAACTTTGAGAAGTTATCGATGGACTATTGGTCTAGTCAAATTAGAAAAGGACAAATTAACGATAGAGAGAACTAGGATAAGGTTCAGTGTAATGTCGGTCAGGTTGTAGACCGCTATTAAAAATACAGAAAGGGTTTCCTTCAGCAAGAAGAATCCACTCTTCAGGTGCTCCATATGAATCTAGAGGAATTATAGATGGTAGACTGCGAATATGAGCATTTGTAGCCCACCAGAAATTGCCCGAATAGTAAGGACATCCTTCAAGATTACAGCCATACGTGGTATACGATTTTAATACTATAACTGCTTCTTGCCATCGTTCAAGTGTCCAGTAAATTAATAATGCAATCCAATCAAGAACAAAGGGTTCTCTCTCAGTTCCAAAATGCCGCAAGCCTTTTGTATGACAGTACCAGTAAATTGTTGTTTCATCATCTATATAGGATTGTTCTCGTAAAGAAAGAAGTGTAGGTCGTTCCCAAAGATTAGCTGAGCTGATATTAATAATCTTAATTTTTGGATCAGTTAGAAGGTCCAAATCAAGAGAAACTCCAGGATCAAGTGCAACTCCACATCGAATGACATCAGTTGCTTCATATAGCCCTGATTCTTTGAGTGATGACCAGATTAGCTGAAATGATCGTTTCCATCCTTCTTGTTGACAAATGTGAATGTAGCCTATAATCATTTAGTAAAATAAAAGATACTGTAGTTTAGATAGTATGGAGACCGCAAACATTGGTAACTATAAGGCAAGTGAAGATTGGTATTACATTTTGCCGGCAACATTGCTAGTGGATGTAATCGTAATTTTTTTTATACGATATGCCTCTTCAATTGTTGGCAAGCCAATTAACGATTGGTATGATAACTTTGGCCTTGCGGCAGTTCTTTCTGATGTAACCGTTATTTTAATTGTGATTGCAATTAGCCGGTACTTGTACACGTATTTCTTTCAGGAGCAAGAGGGCTGGAATATATATTATTTTATAGCTCTTACTGTCCTTATCCAACTGCTTCACGATGTCTTTTTTGCTGTAGCAATCGTAAAACCGATTCCAAAAGGACATAATGAAATGATTGATGTATTCAAGACATACATTTCCGGTGGACCTACAATTCTTGCTGCGGATGCAGCAATGGTTACGGCTTCAATTGGTATCGCATCTTTACTGAAAAACCAGGACTTTCACTATACTGTATCTACATCTCTACTAACAGTCTATACACTGACTTATATTCTATTTACAAGACCTACCTAATCTAGCAACGCTACATCAAGTTCTAGAATCTGACGTTTGATCCAGTCTGGAATAGGGAGCCAAGCTACAATCTCAGGCTTTAGAGATACTGTCTGTTCACAGTGATAGACTGCAACAAAGCACCATTCAGATCCAAAACTGGGAACCAGCGTAGTATAGAATACATACTGGTAGCCAGGAAATGCTTGAAGTAGATGATCTAGCATCATTTTTAATGTCTTAAGATGACTACAATTGTGAGGATCATAGCCACCCGCATTCATAACAAAGCCGCCTTTATTGGTATGAATACGCTGCATAACCCCCATTAAAAGTGCCGACCAGTTCATTTCTTCAAAATCTGGATCTGTTAAATCAATGATAACTGCGTCATAGTCACCCTCTTCCTTAATGAATGCCCACGCATCATCGTAAATAATACTAAGACAAGGACATTGAAAAGATCCCTGTGCCCACGCTTGGCCTTTATTACACATTAATTCTACAAGTTGAGAATCATAGTCAACCATTGTTATAAAACGAATATTATTATCACCGTACCGAAGAATCTCACGAGTGGTAGCACCCTCCGCACCTCCTAATAGTAAAATTCTCTTCTTATTCTTGAGAGATCCTAGCAAAGGATGAACAAGAGCCATATGGTAGTTTAGTTCATCTTTTGTTGAACTCTGTAGAACTCCATCAAGAAATAGCATTTGACAGTCATTACATTGAATAAGATCTACTGTCTGCTTATCTGTCTTAAGATGATAGGATAGCGTAGGAAAATAGGTGTAGATCCGTGTTAGACCCTGGCCAGGATCTTCCTCGATGAACTTGGCCTCCATTTGACCTTTATACTAGTGTCTGTAGTTTCGCCTTTAGGGTTTCATAATTGGTTTCGTGGAGTGACTCCAGAATTTTACGATTCTCTACAGATTCAAAAATCTGTTTATGTACTTCATCATATCGAGCTAAAATATCCTTGGCGGTTGACAGTATTTTGTCATAGGTGGTCCAGATGACACACTTTGAATACGGAACTAGCTCAGACAATGGACTTATTTCTGAGATTACAAGGGTACCATTAAGAAGTGCAGGAAGTACTCGTAATTCTTCAAATGTGTGGTGATGATCTGTTTGATGGATATTAATAAGAATCTTAGTGTTACGATATAAGTCTTGAACTCTTTGTTTTATAAAACAGTTGTTTATATTTGTACATTGAACACGGCTCATCATTAAGGAATACAGCAATTTTTTACGGCGTGGCTCACGATCATTAATAAATGTTGTAATTATTTCATTTGTTCGGATACCTTTTATAAAATAAGGAGTATACAAACAAGGTGAAATATAAGTAAGTTTCTTTGATAATTCAATTAGACTTGAGTCAAAGGATGACTTGATATTTTCTATATTTGGGTTGCTGTAGTCTATAACTAAATCTGCGGTATTCAACTGATTCAGACCAACAATACGAATAAGATAGTATTCATCTACTTTTTGCAGAACTGGAATTGAGCCGTCCAATGCTCCTTCAGTATCACGTCCACCCTTTCGCACTAAAGTGTGCTCGTAATTATACAGAATTCGTATACACTTTGACTCTGCCGATGCTGTTGAAAATACAAGAGTCGTTTTAATTCCAGATTCTTTTACACATCTTTCTAAAAGCGAAACGCAATAATCATAGTAATCCTTTGTATACAACTGCTGATCTTCAGTAATAATCATTAGAGTATTTCATATTCAAAGGCTTATGTGGTCTAAATAGCCTAGATGGTCTAAACAAGTCGCGCCAATTTCTATGGCCTAAAATTGATTGATTTCCCGGCTTAGAAAAGAACACACATACCCTCAGAGATGTCAACGGCTCAACGTAGTAAACCTGAAGTAGAGCCTATTTTGGGCATCCAGTTTAGTATCTTCAGCCCTGACGAGATTGAGCGTCGTTCAGTGGTAGAGATCACCTCGAATGCGACCTATGAAGGAAATGAGCCGAAGATTGGCGGACTCTTTGATCCGAGAATGGGTGTTCTGGACAATGGTAAGCAGTGCCGCTCGTGTGGTCAGTCCAATACGAATTGCCCTGGGCACTTTGGCCACTATCGTCTTGCGCGGCCTGTCTATTATATTCAGTTTCTGCCAATGCTACAAAATGTACTTAGTTGTGTGTGTATTCGCTGTAGTAAGTTGCTTGTAGATAAGGAGCACCGAACATCAATCAAGGGAAAGAAGGGCGAGGCAAAGTGGAAGGAGCTGCTTGAAGCCTGTAACAATATCAGTCGTTGCGGCCAGGAGACGGAGGATGGCTGCGGTGCTCGTCAGCCTGACCGGTACAAGCGTGGTGGTATCGCGCGCATTGTCGCGGAGTGGGATGAAATTAATACAGCATCTGTATCTGCTCCTGGAATGAAGCAGCCGCTCGAAGTTGAGTATGTTCAGCGACTCTTCCGTCGTATCACAGATGAGGATGTATCCTTTATGGGATTTAATCCTCGCTGGTGCCGGCCTGATTGGATGGTCTGCTCTGTACTAGCAATTCCACCGCCGCAGGTACGTCCTTCAGTCGTGCAGGAGAATAATCAGCGCTCAGAGGATGACTTGACGCACAAGTTGTTTGAGATCATCAAGACCAACAAGATGCTTCTAATGAGGATGGAGGCAGATGGTAACAAGACAAACAAGGGGTACATCGATGAGCTAACCGATGTTCTTCAGTATCACATTGCCACGCTTGTAGATAATCAGATTCCTGGTGTAGCTCCGTCTGCGCAGCGTGGTGGTCGTCCTCTGAAGAGTATCCAGCAGCGTCTGGGCTCAAAGGAGGGTCGTATTCGCTACAATCTCCAGGGCAAGCGTGTAGAATTCTCTGCTCGCTCAGTCATCACACCGGATCCGAATTTGTCGATTGCTGAACTGGGTGTACCAACGAAGATTGCGATGAACTTGACCGTTCCTGAGCGCGTCACGGACTTCAATCGTGATAAGCTTTATAAATTAGTCCAGAATGGCACTACGGTTTATCCTGGGGCAAAGACCATTCAGCGTCTGGATGGCCGAATGATCAGTTTGGCTCACGTGAACACCAAGGAACTTGTACTCTATAATGGTGATACGATCAATCGTCATTTGATGGATGGTGACATTGTTCTGTTCAACCGTCAGCCGACCCTTCACAGAATGTCAATGATGGGTCACAAGGTACGCGTACTCCCGTACAATACCTTTCGTCTGAATGTGTCCGTTACGAGTCCGTATAACGCAGATTTTGATGGAGATGAGATGAATGCGCACATTCCGCAGTCACCCGAGGCCATTGAGGAACTCCACAACATTGCGGCAGTACCGTTTCAGATGATCAGCCCGAGACACCAGAAGCCGGTCATCAAGGTAGTTCAGGATGCTCTCCTGGGCTGCTACCGCATTACGCGACAGGGTGAATACTTCAATCGCCGTGAATTTATGAATCTGATGATGTACAACAAGCGGTTCAATGGTACCCTACCGCCGCCTGAAATCATTAATGGCACTCCGATGTGGAATGGCCGACAGGTTCTCAGTATGCTGTTGCCATCTATCAACACGGATCTCAAGAATAAACAGTACGATGATGATCAGAGCCAGGACAATATGGTCAAGATTCGCGATGGCGTGATCACTCAGGGTATTGTAGATGACGATGTACTGAATCGCACAGGTGTGGGTATCGTTCACACAACCTACAATGACTTTGGTGCGATGGCTGCAGTCACACTACTCGATTCAGTACAGAGCACTATTGAGGCGTATCTCGTAATGAGCGGCTTTAGCGTAGGTCTATCTGATCTTGTTGCTGATGAGAAGACTCTGAGCCGAATGAATGAGATTATTCAGCAGCGTAAGAAGGAGATCGATGAGATTGTTCTTCAGGTACATATGGACTTGTTTGACAATAACACAGGCAAGTCCAATCAGGATGAATTCGAGAGCCAGGTCTTTACAAAGCTCAACAAGGCCATTGAGGAGCTAGGTAAACTGGGACAGCAGGCTCTGGCTGCGGAGAATCGTATGATCAGTATGTTGAAGGCGGGCTCCAAGGGCAGCACCATTAACGTATCACAGATGGTGGCGTGCGTAGGGCAGCAGAACATTGAGGGTCGGCGAATCCCGTATGGCTTTACAGACAGAACACTGCCGCACTACAAGAAGTTTGATGACGGTGCGGAGGCCCGTGGCTTCGTTGAGAATAGTTTCGTGAAGGGTCTGACTCCGCAGGAGTTCTTCTTTCACGCAATGTCAGGTCGTGAGGGTCTGATTGATACGGCTGTGAAGACAGCGGAGACAGGTTATATCCAGCGCCAGATGGTAAAGGCGATGGAGGATCTGGTGACGCAGCACGACGGCACGGTACGTGATGCCCGTATGAACATTGTACAGTTTCACTATGGTGAGGATGGACTGAGCTGCACAAAGGTAGAGTCACAGGGTCTTGCCATTCACGGGCTTTCAGAGGATGAGATTCGTAACACAGTAGGTCTTCAGGGACTTGAATGGGCGACAATCTTGTCAGTAGCTCGCACTGAAAATGCCGAGGCAATTAATACTCTTGTTGACACTGTCATTGAGGATCGGCGAATGCTGGTAGAGGGTGTCTTCCGTAATGGCCGTGCTCTAGGACTGTATGGTCCGATGAACTTGGATCGTATGATTCTGAACTTGAAGGTTAAGTTTGCGTTACAGCCGAATGCGCTGACTGACCTAACTCCCGAGTATGTACTGGATCGTATTCGTGATCTTGGTGCGCGCACCTTGCCGTTTAATCGCCTCTGGAATGCGATGTTGCGGTACCATCTCGGCCCGCACAACTCGGTTGTCAAGAACCGTATGACTCAGATCGCCTTCAATACACTCTGCGAGCAGATTCTACTGAAGAACTGGTCATCGTGGGCGCAGCCTGGAGAGCAGGTGGGAATCATTGCAGCACAGTCAATTGGTGAGCCGGCTACGCAGATGACACTGAATACCTTTCACTTGGCAGGTGTGGCATCCAAGGCGGGTATGACCCGAGGAGTGCCGCGACTGAAGGAGCTCTTCAAGGTGACCAAGTCACCCAAGGCAACTTCACTGACGATCTATCTGAAGCCTGAGTTCCGTGAGAGCAAGGAGAAGGCTCGTGAAGTTGCGCAGGACTTGGAACTTACAATGCTACGTGATATTGTCAACTCAGTAGGTCTGTATTATGACCCTAAGGATGCTGGAATGCCTGATGGCACAGTGCTTCCTGAGGACAAGGCACTCCTTGAATTCTACAGATTCTTTGTACAGCGCAAGAACGATGAAGGTGTCACAACTGAGCAAGGAGCATCCAATGCTGCTGGAAGTGCTAGTTCAGAGGCTTATAGTTACTGGATGCTTCGTCTAGAGTTCAACCGTGAGACAATGTTCAACCGCAACATTACGATGGACGATGTAGCGTTTATTCTCAATGAAAAGTTCCAAGCGAGTATCAATGTAGTCTACAGTGACTTCAATTCAGAGAAGCTCATTATGCGTATTTACCTTGATGAAGATTCAATTGTAGATAAGGATGACTATACTAACTTTAAGAAGCTACAGACTGTTATCCTAAACTCTGTAGCAGTACGGGGTGTTCACGGGATCAAGGCGGTTTCTTTCCGCAAGTCAGAGGACCGTGTAGAACTCAAGGAGGGTAAGTACCAGAAGATCACTGAGTATGCTCTGGATACAGACGGTAGCAACTTCATTGAAGTAATGAATCATCCTGCAGTAGATCCGACTCGTTTGTATACGACAAACGTCCACGATATTATTGATATCCTGGGCATTGAGGCAGCACGGGCTATTCTTCTAACGGAGATTGACTCGCTGTTTGCGTCAGCGGGAGTTAACTACCGTCACTTGGGTCTACTTGCGGACAGTATGACACGCGCGGGCCGGTTTATGACGGTTGACCGTTACGGTATCAATAAGAATAACATTGGTCCTTTGGCGAAAGCATCTTTTGAGGAGACGGAGAAGATTCTGCTGCGCGCTGCTCTATTCGGTGAAATGGATCCTGTGACGGGTGTATCCTCGAAGATTATGACGGGCCAGCCTATCAAGGGAGGAACGACATTTAGTCACCTGCTTCTGGATGAAGTTGCTCTGCTGCGCCTACAGAAGGGTTTGCCACCGGTTGCTGATGTGGAAGAGGAGCAGGAGGAACTGGATGACGATGAGATTGCGGAAGAGTTGGCATCCTCAATGGATGACAAGTGTAATGTTGTTCGCTTGCGGATGAACACCGTTCTACCGCACGGTGATATGGATCTGGAAGAACCTGATGTAGAACTGAATATTCTAGAATAATACTGACTAGTGCTACTAAAGGCGACACACTATAACTAAATATGTCGTGGCCAGCCGTCAAGCCACCTTGGAAACAGGTACACTGGCTACAATGGGGAGATCCAAAAGTAGTTCAGTGGCCAGTCCCACCTTCAATTAAATGGTCTTTACTGTTACCAATTGAAGATGTATCGGGTGCGCTTGTGCCTTTAAAAAAAGAAATTGAGAAACTTGATAGTATAGGCGAATGGGAATTTTTAAAGAGAGGATCAAATCCTTATGAGCTTGTTTTTTCCCAGTCGCAGGATCAACGAATTCCAGCGTCAGTCTGTAGTCTTCGTCCTCTCAGCCGGTCATTTTTTAAGATGACGGAAATCCTTACGGTACTTGACTTTTTTAAGAGGCATACTGTACTTACAAAAAAAGTAACACCTATTGTAACGGCACACGTCTGTGAAGGTCCAGGTGGATTTATTGAATCTCTTTTATTTTTATCAAGTAAATATAATTATAGTGTTGAACACGCGTGGGCAATGACGCTCAAGCCTACCAAGGCAAATATTCCTGGATGGCGCAGAGCGTATACATTTTTGAGAAAATCACCAATGGTCCATATCGAGTATGGATCCGATGAGACAGGTGATATTCTTGTTGCCGAAAATCAAGCCTCCTTTCTATCAAAAGCAGGCGGGAAATGTAATCTTTTTACTGCAGATGGAGGATTTGATTTTAGTGAGCACTATTCAACGCAGGAAGATGAAGTCTTTCCTTTACTCGTATCATCAGCGCTAATCGGTCTGCAAACAATGGCAAAAGGTGGTGATTTTGTTTTAAAATTATTTGATATGGATTTACCATCGACACAACAATTAATTGCTGTACTGGCATACTGTTTTGATTCCTGGACTCTATACAAACCTGCACTAAGCAGACCATGTAATGCCGAAAAGTATTTCTTAGGAAAGGGATGTAGATTTGTGCCTGTATGGGCAATTAAACTTCTTTCAGATTTACGTGACGGCTATGTTCTTAATGAGTCACGTGTAATCTCCATCTTTCCTAAGATTAATGAGAAGATACAAGAGCAACTTTTAAAAATTCATTCTGATTTTCTTGAAAATCAAATAATGGCACTTGAGAATGCGTTAAAACAGAAAGATGAATGGAATGCGAATCCAGAAGCATTATGGAAATCCATTAATGAACACTCGGTATCCTGGTGTAAGGCATTTGCAATGCCGCTCAAACGATAAGCTATCTAGGCGCAAGTTGAGGCGTCACAAACTTGTCAACTAGAATCTTTCCAACATTTACAGATGCCTCGTGCTGTGAGATCTTACCTGCTCCCATATGATCTAGCATATTAATCATCATCTGTAAGGCACGCTCATCAAAACCTTCCGGTCTCGTAATCATATTGAAGACGAGTTCGTATTGTTCAGCAAATTCAGCATAGGTCTGCTTGATTTCTTCAACCGGTAGTCCACGGTGGACTAGAGAGCGAATCTGATTGATATTCAGACGAAGGTAGGCTGACCGCTCAGTTGCATTAAACCGTGTTGGTTCAAGTGCTGCCTCAGCAGTCATTGTAGAGACAGATCTCATTTCTACAGAAGGTTGGCTCATCTGAGCCAGACTCAGAAAAACGAATCTGAAAAAGACCGCATCTAATAAAGACAAATGCCATTGCCTCCTGAAGCTCCATTTAATCCAAAAGTAAGCGCGGTTCCTACACTGGACGCCTCTTCCGGAAACCCAAATGCCTATAAAGATCCTAAAAGTGTGGCATCAATGGGTCTTAAACTTCAAGCTATGACAGATCAGTCAGCAGCAGATACACTGTACGATCCCCCGCCTCCGCCCCGCGACGGAAAAGAAGGATTCCAAGTACAGAAATTATATAAGAGTAGTCCGTGGATTACTCAGACTGAAGCGTGTAGAAAAACTGAAGGATTCCAAGGGTCACTTACAGAGTCTACTACTCAACAGTGGACTCTACTGGCCTTAGCAGCAGGGGCTGCGGGTCTTCTGATCTGTAGTTTTATACGGCGAAAATAGATGGAAGGTGGTTACATAAAAGAAGAATTAGACACGTGGGGTGAGGAATGTCTACAGACACTTGATACGTGGGCTAAGCAAGAAAAAGAGACATTTTATAAAAAAAATATTAAGAGTCCTAAAAATAATGAAGATGTTCTTACAAACTATGAGAATGAACTTCGTTCTCACGCAACACAGTTGATTAAAGCAATTACTAGTGAAGATATAAATAAACTCAAAGAACTTAATTGGCCAGAGCCACTAATGAAGTGTATACTAGATATATCTCTCCGAACAATTATTGTAGATAGAATACACGATTGGTTTATACAGTATCCACACACAAAGAGTGCTTTGCACTTAGAAGAATTGGAAAATGAAAATGCCTAGCATTAATTCATTTAGAATAAAAATGAAAATGCCAAGCATTAATTCATTTAGAATAAAATGAAAATGCCAATCAATAAGTAGAATGGTTGGATCTCTACCATATGATGATCGTAAAGGATGTCCTCCAAATTACCGCCAGAGAAAGTCATACACATCAAAAAGTGGACATCGCGTCCATTCTCGGTGTGTGCGATCAACGAGTGTATACAAGGAGAGTGGTGCAAGCTACACTCGTCGTCAGCAACGTAAGCAGTCAGCACGCTTACACGCAATTGGAAAGACTGCTATTCGTAAGTCACTAAAGTGCCCTCCTGGTAAGATTCAACGTCGTGGATATGTGCGGAAATTTGCGACAACTGTAAGGCGTAAAGGGTATACTGTACGAAAGGCCAGTGGTAAAGTGTATCGCATTTATCCTGAAAAGGAAGATGTCTATGTGAAGCCATCCTGTGTGAAAGACCCTGGTCTACCAGGTAAGGGCCCCGGCAAGGGCCAAGGCTTTAGTCTATTGCGCAGAGGTGAGTTGAAGAAATACGGATATGTCTATGATGAATCTGAAGAGAAACGCCATGCCGCTCTGAAGCTGGCCGAGAAGGAATTCGGTGCCCTCGGTGTATATCGTAAATTAGACGCAGTTGCTAAACTTTCCAAGCGTACTGTGCCTGAAGCCTCTAAAGTCTTTACAAAAGACCGTGAATGGATTAGAGCGCACTATTCACTCAAGGCGTTTTAGAAAGGAAAAACCAAGTCCTTATTGTCAAACCATCAAAGCAGAAGAGCAATGGATGCTTCTGCTTCGATGTCTCCAAACCCAGCAGAAGAACCTAGTCGCCCATATGCTATGTTTATTATGCTTCTTACATTCGCAATTGGTATCTATATTGCCATAGAGAACGGAGCAAGTGCACTTACTGTAGGTACGAACTGGGCAGAGAATCGTTGCCAGCCGCAGTACATGTTGCTTGCTGGACTCTTTGGTCACGATGTTAATGAGAATTTTCAATTCTGCTTGAATCAGATTATTCAAGATAAGACAAAGGGTGCGACTGGACCCTTTGCGAGTGGAATGATGGGATTTACGGGCATTCTATCTAATTTGATGGACTCTGCAAACTCATTCCGAGTCACACTTGCCACGTTGGTTGGTGGAATTCTGAAGATCATTTCTGAGTTTCAAGCAAGATTTACAGCACTAGCAAGCCGTATCAAAATTACAGCAGTACGAATGAAAGTAATGATGAACCGAGTCTACGGAATGATGTTTTCAATTATCTATATGGGATTATCGGCAGTAACAGGTGTACTCAATTTCGGAGATTCATTTGTGTTTAAATTTATTGATACATTTTGCTTTCCTCCGGAGACGGCTATAGCATTAGAAAATGGAGTAGTGAAACCAATATCTGAGATTAAACTTGGTGATTTTCTTGAAGGTGGTCATCGTGTCACTTCGGTCTACCAGTTTGCCGCAGATGGACAAGAAATGGTTAGAGTAGGCTCAGTTGAAGTCAGTTCAAACCACTTTGTCCAGTTTAACGGACGATGGATTGCGGCAAAAGATCATCCTGATGCATACAGGATAGCAGATTGGTCTGGAGGAAATACAAGGCCGCTAATTTGTCTATCAACAGAGGATCATATCATTGATTTACAAGGATTTCGCTTTGCTGATTACGATGAGACTGAAGAAGGAAATAGCAAGACACAAGTCTGGGTAAATGAATCTCTCAATGGCGATCGACGGGATGCAACCTCTCGGCCTGGCACACCGTATCCTGAGGCATCGTATGATATTGGTGTCAGTTCAACAACTAGAATTAAGACACTCAATGGTCTTCAAGAAATTGGCAAAGTTGAGCTAGGTACATATATTACAAAAACAGATCGTGTCATTGGAATTCAGAGATCAACCATTACAGATGTTTCAAAGCTTCCTTCAGGGCAAATCATAGGTTCAGGTACACTTGTATGGCTTCCTCAGACAAATAAATGGATACGCGCAGGACATCTTTATGGTATGGACTTATCCTATCTTTCATATCAAACAGAGACTATTTCTCTTTTTGTTAGCCCCGGAGCAAATTACGAGTTAGAGGATGGAACAATTGTAAGAGATGCGATGGAAGTCTATAGCCCTGAGACAAAGAAAGCGTATGCTGAAAAAATGCTTGCGATGAAACTTACGTAAGAAATAAGGAGTCTGACGAAATAGATGGAGACAGCTCCTATTGCTTCCGCGATACAATTACCTTCAAAATCGTGGACTGAATCAGCATTTCTTTTTTTAACAATCTCAATCGTTTTTTGCTTTGGATTTGCGATGTTAATTGGTCAGTCATCTGCAGCTGATATAATTGCTCATTGGGCAGATCGGCGTTGTGATTTGGATGTAATGATGTCTGCTTTTTACTATAAACCAGCAGACGATATACGGTCAGCGAGCCAATTTACAACAGATAATTTTACATTTTGTGTTGGATCCAAAACTGAGACGTATTTACATTCTCTTTTCGGGTCACTGTTTGAAGTCTTGCGTAAGCAAATGGGTGCAGCCGATATTATGACAGAAGTGATGACTTCATTAAAAACCTCATTATCATCAATTTATACACCTTTCTCAAAAATGATGGGTGATTTTTTCAATAAATTTCAGCAAATAGGCGCACTTGGATCTCGTGTATTCCAACACCTCTATATGTCAATGAAAAAGGCAGCGGGTGTTGCTACTGCCTCTATCTTTATTGGCCTTTCACTACAAACTGCATTATTGAATACAGTAGATTTTCTTATTAATGTAATTATGATTGTTCTTTACATTATGATTGCACTTGCTGTTATATTCTTTTTCCCAATTTTACCTGTAATGGCAATGGTGTATTTAGCAGTCAATGGAATTGAAATGGCTTTACCTGGGCGTACAGGGAGTATGGGAGCTGTCTTTTGTTTTGATGAATCTACACGTATTCTACTTCAAAATGGAACTACGTTACCTATAAATGAAATTAAGGTGGGTGATGTGCTACTGAATGGACAAATAGTGGAGGCGCGTATTAAATTAATGGGACCCTTGTCTCCATTATATGTTATTGACGGTGTTGAAGTCAGCGGTGATCATCGAATCTGGTCTGCTGAAAAGAGATTATGGACCTTAGTAAAAGATCATCCTAGTGCGTACAAATCATTTAATCACCCAGATCTTCTGTGGACATTGATTACATCCAATCGTGAAATTCCTGTACAGGGATTACATTCAGTTCAGCGATTTGCTGACTGGGAAGAACTTCCTGATACTGATGAAAATGCTGCTCTCTGGGACAAAATTGTTACAGATTTATTTGGACAGGTGTCAAATACACAGGTGCCAAATAATCCACCGGTGCTTTCAGGCGGGTTACACGTAAAGAAGTTTCAAGCAGGATGGATCCCTCTTTGTACAGTTCAACAAGGTGATTGGATTATGGGAGAGAATCGATGGACTAAAGTCTTAGGAGTCTGTCACCGGCAAGCACATGGAGGAATTGGTGAAAAAGAATCTCGGATTACAGATGGTGTTTGGATAAAAGAAGATACATTTTATCCATCCTGGGTACATAGTACAAAGAAATCAGATACAATTTCTTGGTTAGGATATCATTTAATAACAGAAGAAGGTGCCTTTCGTATACGTGGTCTAGATAGTTCAAGTATAACAGATACGATCGTGCGCGATTTTACAGAAGTTGGATGGTGGAGATTACCTGAAACCTATACCCGGGTTGAAAAGAGTATGAGTCGTCTCTAATAAAAAAGATATATATCAAGAAGAAGAGCAAATGAAGCAGATGATGTTTCTTGGAGGTATGATTCTATTAGTTGTGGCTGCCATGTTAGTCTCTCGCAGCGCACTCTTTCGTGGCGTAACAGGTGAGGGGTTTACAAGCTATTTCTTGGAGAATGCGGGTGGTGCTAAAGATACGTATAGTAAGATTGGGCCGTTTGATGGTGTGCGTCTAACCTGTCCGGATGGAGTCAGCAGCTGGAAGTGCAACACGCCGAATGAGCCTCTGAATGGCCCTGCGTTCCAACCCGGTCCCGATAGCCTTTTTATGTTCAAGAACAACCAGTGCAAGCCTGAGTGCTGTCCGTCCTCTTATTCTTGCGATGGTGGTTGCGTTTGCACGAGCCCTGATCAGCGTGATGTAATTGCGCACAGAGGTGGCAATCGCACGACACCTGAAGACAGCTTATAAATGAGCTGTCTTCAAAGCGCTGTCTTCAAAAAGACAATAAACAATCAAATTACTTAGCCTTGCTACTTAATTTGATAGGTTGCGGTAGAGAATGAGTATTTCACCCATAACGATTCTTGGGTTCGGAGTATCTGGGCAATTACTCGTCTGCCAACTTTTAGAGATCGTAAAAGGTAGTCAAATTACGATTATTGACTCAAACTTTTGCGGTGGTGATTTGATGTGTAATTATTCTGGAATTAAAAGCAATACAACAATTGGCCAAAAAGCAGATCGTTTAACACAAGAAGAGTCAATTGATGACTGGAAGGAAATTGGACTTTGGTTATCAAAGCGCGGAAAATCGGAGGATTGTCTGCCTCTAAGCGAGATTGCCACTGATATTCAACGAAAGGGACACGAACGAGCAAAAGAGTGCAGCTGTATCTATGATACAGTAACTAATATGAAATGGAATGCTGAGACTAAAATTTGGTCCGTACATTTTTCAAGCGACAGGCAACCTCTTCAGACACGTATACTCTTTGTTTGTACTGGAATGGAGCCCCGGCAGGAAGACTACGGTGTTCCCACTATTCCTCTTTCAGTTGCTCTAGATCCAGCGCAACTAAAACGTATTGTTCTACCCGGTCAGAAAGTTGTTGTGTTTGGTCTTTCTCATACAGGAACACTTGTTCTTAAACATTTAGCATCTATTGATGACGTACAGATTACTGGAATCTATAGAGGTGATGTTCCATTCAAATATGATCGAAATGGATACTACGGTGGAATTAAACAGGAATCAGCTGAGATTGCAGATAGTATTTTAAATGGCAAATTCAGTAATCAAATTACGCTTCTTTCTATACGCGACTCCACTAAAATGAGTCAAAAAATACATAATGCGAATTGGGTTATTCAGTGTATCGGCTTTCAACCCAAGCGTCTATTGATTAATTCTGCAAATGCGATGTGGAATGCTCAAACTGGAGAGTGTCAAGGATTTCCACAAATCCTTTCTTTTGGTGCTTGCAATCCGGCAGTAACTAATTATATGGCTGGGCGCTTTCAAGATATAAGTATTGAAGCATTTCTTGATCAGATTACAGCGCGTTTACCCTTACTAAAACAACAGTTGAAAGATGCATCCATTATGATTAATGAACCAGTACCGCTAGAAATCGTTCAAAAAAATGAAGAAGTACCGCTAGATATCGTGCAAAAAAATGAATCTGAGCAGGTCAACCTTACATCTTAGGCCGACAGGCATTTCAAATGCCCGTTGGCAGCCTACTGCTAAGCATTTTGAGCCTACAAATTGCGGTAGCGTAGCAAAGTCCCGCAAATTGCCCAGCTGTCTAAATTTGAGATATCACGATAGTAGAGATGAACAGTACAGTTCAGAAGTTTAATAGTTTAGTTCCTATGGCATCTGATGTAATTTCCTCAAATACAAAGGCGCTTAATAAAGCGGCTACGAATGCCTATAATTCAGTTAATCAGGCAGTAAATTCTGGACTTGGATCACTGGGTCTAGGAGCTGCTACAAATAAAGCGGCTAATGCGACTGGGTCACTGTTAAATCTGGGTTCTAACTCTGTAGCGAATACAGGATCTAATTCATCTGGTTCATTTGGGTCACCCCTTACGTGGTTTATTGGATTTTTCTTATTATTTCTTGTATTGTTCGCCTTTTATTATGAGCCGTTTATGACATCCTTACAGAATTGGACGACATCCATTCAGCAATACTTTAATCCGAATGCGCCTCCTGCTCCTACATCGGATCAAAAAGAGACTGCTAAAAATTCACCAACATCTCCGCCGATGCCTCCTCAGGATGCAAATTCCAGTTCATCTTCAGGAGTTGATGCAATAGTGGAAAATGTTGTTTCTCCGGCAAAAGAAGTCTTTTCAGTAAGTCAAAATACCTTTTCATACTATGACGCTGCTCCTCTTTGTAAGGCACTAGGTGCTGAACTGGCTACCTATGATCAGGTAAAGGCTGCGTGGCAAAAGGGTGCCGATTGGTGTAATTATGGCTGGGTAAAGGGACAGATGGCAGTTTATCCGACACAGCAGGATACATATGATACATTACAACTCGGCCCTGGTGACCAGAAGGGCGCGTGCGGAAAGCCTGGATTAAATGGTGGCTATTTTGATAATCCTGAATTAAAATATGGTGTGACGTGCATTGGACCTAAGCCGAGTCAGACTTCTCACGATGCTACATCTGTAACGTCAGGGTCCACACGGCCTCTCACGTCACAGGGTCTTGCGTTTGAAAGTAAGGTTCAGCAATTTAAGGAACAGGCAGGCACACTTGGTATTCTGCCGTTTAACAGTGGAAAGTGGACTGGGTCCTAAATTGAACGACGCAGTACGCTAGTACAAGTCGTTCTTACGGCGCTTTGAATACATATCAGGAAGATTGCCATTCTGGCCATCTTCCTCCTCTGAATCTCCATCCGCCTCTAGATTCTTCAGTGTCCATAATCCAGGTCGACCTGATTCAACATCAATCCAAACATAACAGAATTCAATAAGAAAGTACTGAAGGCGACTTCCAATAATTGGAATTGTATTAGACCATCTGTCAATAAATTCATTAAAGTCATCAGTCGTAACAAAGTAATCAAAGGTATCGCGATCCTCAGAATAATTACGATGAGTTGGCTCTGGAATTAGAAGTGAAATAGTTCGTCGTTTTGTTAGTGCATATTCAGCTTCATAGCAGAATCGTAGAAACTTAGCAGCAACAATATCATCATCACGCAGCCACTTATATCCAATAGACTTCATCCAAGGTGACAATCCTTCAAAGAAGAAGTAAAGGACAGCCTCCTTCTTTGTACCCTTTTCACATCCCTGGCCGACATATGTCTCGACCCGCATCCAATGATCAAACGACATACGAGTCATATGAGACATACTGTCTATAAACTACTACCTGGCTATACTTGAGCAGGGGCAGCCGCAGCTTTCAATTTTTTAAGCTTCACAGCCGTACTGACTGTACGCTTTTCACGGATATAGTTGACTAGGTCAGTTGTTTTGTTAGGCAGTTCAGGGTGCGATCTAAAATATTGATCAATCGATTCGTGTAGATTTTTCATCGTCAGGCCAGCTGTTGTTTTTTCTTCTTGTAGCTGTAATTGACCACCGGAGATTTGTATGACCGACTTTTCCAAACTATTATTTTTAAGAAGCACTTGAACTTGATCTTCAAATCCGTCACGTTGTTTTCGCGCATTTATAAGTTGTTTTTGTAATGCAGCACACATATTGTCATAGTGAACCCACCCTCTGACATTATGTGCTAGATCGCTAGTATTCATTACAGTAGACCTGGAATAATTGTGTCTATTGGTGCCGCGATAGCCCCTGACGCGATAGCCCCTGACGCAATAACACTTGACGCAATACTTGCTATAGGTTGACGCATTTGAAATACGAGTAGGCTCACAGTCGTCAATGACATTAACAGAATTAATGAAAAGAGAATACAAGTAAGGATAATATAAGGGAACATACGATCTAGAATGTGTCGTAGTAGAGGATCAATACAATGGATTTGAATTCGTTCACGGTTCTTTTCTTCCTGAAAGAATTGTACAACACGATCTAATATTGAATAAACCATTGTCCCGGGCATTTCCTTTTTTGGCATTTCCTTTTTTGACCCCATCTACGGTGGCGGTCTAAACTGGAATAATCATAAAGACCGCAGAATGCCAACAGTCTTTACGGCACCCGAATGGATGTCGAATGAATCTCAATATAAACTTACAGTGACTGAAGACTATGCTAAATCATTGGCGGCGAACACCAGTGTAAATCTTAAGAAAGACGCGTGGGGATCCTATACATTTAGTAATCAAGATGAACTACTTGAAGTTACAAGCGCGCTTCTTCATAGCTTGCTGAAGGAGGGATCTGAGAACAATTGGTTTTCAAAGTTGCCTTCACACGAGCAACTACTCAAGAGAGTAAAGCACACATTTCTAAGTCTACCTGAACCTAATCAGACACTTGCTTATGTATCGTGTGTCTACATGAACCCTAAGGTTCTTACACTTCAGTGGACGCCTGTATCTCCGCCTCCGCCCGCGCAAGCGCAGTCTCAACAAGGTATATACTTTGAAGATTCTGAATCTGAAGATGCTGATATTACTGAAAGTAATCTTCCGCCTGTAGCACTACGGGATGATCGTGTTGCAACTCAGGAAGAATATTTACTCACACGTCTCCGGGCTGCAAAGGCTCGTGTTGAGGCTGAGCAAATCAGAATGCAGTATTTTGAGGCTACAGGTTCAATGCCTCCGGAATCAGACGAAGATGAAGATGAGGATGAAGATGGAAATGGAAGTGAATAAATCAAATAATTCTGGTTCTTAGAAACTTATCTTTTTTATCCATCACTGACAGAATCTCCAATGGCAGGTATCAATCTCCGTGATATCCTATTAGGCTTGTTTGCTGTTGGCCTGATTGTTCTGGCTGTTTATCTAATTGATCCCACGCTTGGTGGTCTAATGCCCCGCAAATATGGATTTATGTCCACACTTTCACCGGCTTCTCTTGGAAACCAGCCTGCAAACTTCCCCGGTGGATCAGGTGAAGTCAATCAAAAAGCTGTAGTTTCAAACCCCCACGTAGCCAGAGAGGGATTTACTGGATTATCAGGATATGAGGGTCCGTCTGAGTTTGGAAATGCCGAGGCGCCTGAGGGCTGCTACCCGCGTGACCAGCTGACCCCTGGTGAACTCTTACCGAAGGACCAGAACAGTGTATGGGCGCAGCAGAACCCGATGGGCACTGGCTCTCTCAAGGGCAAGAACTTCTTGTCAGCGGGTGCTCTGATTGGTATCAACACCGTTGGCCAGTCAATGCGCAATGCGAATTACCAGCTCCGCTCAGAGCCCCCGAATCCGCAGGTGGCTGTGTCAGTGTTCAACCAGAGCACGATCGAGCCTGACACGAACCGTCGCTCTCTTGAGATCTCATAGACGAGCCTACGAGATCAAAAAGATCTCATAGACGAGACTACGAGATCAAAAAGATCTCATAGACGAGACTACGAGATCAAAAAGATCTCATAGATGAGACTACGAGATCAAAAAGATCTCATAGACGAGACTACGAGATCACATAAAACCCCTATAAGATAAATAATATAAAATCCATATGAAGTCGTGTAAGATCTCGTATGGATTTAGATGGATAGTGTCATATCAGGAATCTGGACAACTTTTCACAATGCTACATCTGCATACCCGATCGTAAAAGTTAAAAGCAAGGTGGATGGCTTGTACTATAATGTACGTGATATGCCTGACAAGCAGAAGGCTGCTGATCTTTTAGCATCGGTTCGTAGGAAGCTTCAACAACTTATTGATACACTCCGGCAACGGTATCCTGGAAAGGTACAGGTCATACAATTGAATGAAAAGTTTGAGGCAGATCCTCAACGCTTCTATGAAGCAACTCCTGATGCTGAACACGTCAGCTACAGTGTCAATAAGGGTGATAGTATTCACCTTTGCTTACGACAGAAAGATGAAGAAAAAGAACCACTCGTGGATGAAAATGTAATGATGTTTGTTGCATTACACGAAATGGCTCACGTCATCACACCGGCGATAGCAAAGAGTCACGGGCCAGAATTTTGGAATAATTTTGGATGGCTCCTTCGTGAAGCAGAAGCAATGAAAATCTATGTATACCAAGATTTTAAGGCACATCCTGTGACATACTGTGGTGAACGTATCACAGATCAACCTCAGTATGATGCTAAAAAGGATACGGTACAGGCTAAAAATGGAGGCCTACTGAAAATCGGAACAATGTAATTCCTATACGGGAATTAAGATGTCTCTAAGGACGCAGTTTTCATCTTTCTTATCAAATGAAGAAATCAAACCGTTATTAACTCAAACGGTAACTCTTCATCTTATAAGAATTTCTGCAACAGGTGTGCTAGCACCTGAAAAACTTACGATTGGCCCGTTTCCTTCATTTTTTACTCTTCACGAGTTGAAGCTAGCTTTTTGGAATAGCAAAGGTCAAGATCCCCGATTCTCACCTCCACTTATCTTTTTGGCAAAGGGGGAAGAAGTCGGTGCTGCAGGCCTTCCAACTCAATTCAAACCGATTGATCTTGTGTGGATGACAGCAGGAGGATCTGAACGCAAGGATGTGCTTTCACTTGTAAACCCGCTCAGTCTAATGACAGGTAGCCCAGATTCTCGGTTTGTTGATTCATCAGGTGGTGAAAAAGCTCTTACAATGGACAATCGTATTCGGATGACATTGAACGATGTATTTCGTCTAGAAGAAGGAAAGGCTATTTCTGAATTATATGTATTTTTGTATGTTGATCTAGTGGATAAAATTATTGCTCCGAGACCTCTAAGCCAGCGTGATGTACTGGGTCGCATTAAGCCCTATTTTCCATTTTTGATTTCAGGTACTCTACCAGGCGCAGATGGTCTCAGTAATTCAGATTTAGTTAATCAGGCAAAACAATCTGCTAGAAATCTTGAAAAGATAGCCTATTTGGATGAACTTTTTACAAGTTTGGGAGGTGATCTCAAGATTCCTACCTTGAATGGAATTAAATTAATGCGATTGTGGTGGTCAAAGGCGCCTCCTCAATGGGATGGTGTGGCACCTCTCTTTTTTGGAACTCGCGCTATACACGAGCGCCCCTATTTACGTTTTTTTCCTTCTTCTGGTACACCTTTATCTAAACTTCGTATTCTAGGCGAGCAGCCGATTCCAGATCTACCGAATATTAGCATACTAAAATCGTGGAAACAAGATAAAAATCCGAATCCTGGACAAGAGTTTACTTCAATCAAACTTCTCATACAAGAGTCGCTGGCAGCTGAAGAAATGCCTATTTATGCTACGCACCGTATCTTTCACGATGGTACGGCTGATTTAATTATAATGCCACCGAGACAAAAGCGAGTTCTTGAACCTGAATCTGATTTACAAGATGCTCCTGAGATGCTTGAGAGAGCAATGGTTTCCTTACCGTATTTAGAAATTCAACCAGCTCTTGGACAGGCAGATGTTGTGTTTCGGTTGCGATTAATGCGTGAAGATACACGCATAACAAAAGAAATGCTTCTTCAACGCCTACCTTGTTTTTCACCAGTCTTTCAAGAAATTCCTCCTCTTCTAGATGAACAGCCTCTGATTTCATTGCGATTCAAAGGAGTTAGTAATTATTATACAGAAGATCGTGTCTTTACATTTTTAACGCAACTTCAGGCACGCGAAGCTGTTGCAGGGACAACTGAAATTGAGAAGTGGGGACCTTTGGTTGCTCAAGAATTTCAAATTCCAATTGAAGATGCGCGAAAGAATATTGTTGCGTGGATTACTCAAAGGAATGAATATACGCTGGCAGTTCCTGAGACAAAAGATTATATTTTAAATAAAAATCCTGGTATCGATATTACAATCTTTTCACAGCATCCAATCTATACATTTCACGTATCCCGCATTCAAAGTTTTGAACATTTCGGATTACTCAAACAGTTATTAGGCTTGTTATTAACTGCTTCTGCTGATCGGTTTTCAAAGCAACGATGCGAAATGACACCGCAGGTTGCTGTAGCAGCAGCTGCGGCTGAACGATCTATACAGGCAATTCAGCCTCCTGTTGCGTTACCTGCTGAAGAGGAAGAAGAGGAAGTCGCATTCCCTGATGAGGACGATGTTCCTGAGTTTTTGCGTGGTGCTACAGGTGCTGCTCCTACTGATGAAGAGGAAGAGATGGCCTTTCCAAATGCAAATAACGTACCCGACTTTCTACGTGGTGCCACTGGCGTAGCAGCACCTGCTGTAGCTGCACCTGTTGCACCTGCAGCAGCACCTGCTGCACCAGTAGTCGCAGTAAGAGAAGGTGACGACAAGGCCGCATTTGGTAAGCCTGCTGATGTAAAAGCAATTGTACTTGCTAAATATTACATTGATCGCTTGAAAATAGCAGATCCGTCACTGTTTAATTACGCAAAGGAACAAAAAGAGAAAGGGTATGTTACACACTGTGCTGCGAATGTATCCAGACAACCGATTGTTCTTGATACTGAAGAATATACTGAAATGCGAACAATCTATGATGATGATGCGGACATAGAATTTGTAGTGTATCCTGACGATAAAGATTCAAGTAAATTTACTAAGAAACAACCTAAGAAACAAAACGATAACGCAGGACTACTTGATGGCGCGCAATATCCTAGCGCAGATCGGCCTGAAATCATTACAGTTGTTCGGTATGGATCAAAAGCAAAAAAACTTCATTACTATTTGTGCCCGCGTCTATTCTGTATTCGTGATCGTCTACTTGTGCGCTACAAGGATTTTAAAAGTACTGTAGATCGTAAGGGAAAACCAAAGCCTGCTTACACGTGCCCATTCTGTAAGGGAACATTGATTGAAGATGAGGATACCAAGTCTAAGGTTAGAGATCCTAATAAGACTGTGCTGCAGCGTAAACAGCAACCAAGTTCAGATTCTGAACGTCAAATTTACATAGGATTTCTGAAGCGAAAGACACCTGATGGACTTTCACTTCCTTGCTGTTTTATTGATCCTGATGATCGGTTTAATCCAAATGATCCAGAATTTACTCGTCTTGGACTTAAGGCTGGAGCTAAGCCGCAAGCGCCTGTGATAGCTGCGCCTCCTGTAGTACCAGCAGGACAACAAGTAGCACAACAAGCACCACAACTCGCGCAAGCAGATCTTCTTCTACAGGCATTAGTACCAGCAGCACCTGCTCATCCTCAAGTAGCACAGATAAAAGGATATAAGCCTAATTATTATCGTGTTATTTACGGAGTAAGTACAAAGTCAATTGTTGACGCCAATAAGATTCCGCTTGATATTATTATACCTACATCGGCAGCAGATGACCCTAAAAGTGGCCCTCAAGTAGGTCTTCTCCCGCAAGTTCTTGATGTGTATTTTGAACAAGATTCAAACTCACCGACCTTTCAAGATCGTCTTGAGATTGTACGCAAACTCAAGGCAACTGCTAAAGGATTTTTGCGTGTTGCTGTAGAAAATCACACAGGTCAGCGAAATCTTTCATTGATGTCAGCACTTTCACCTTATTTAGGATATCTAAATTCAGCGCAAGAGGTCATTGATTTTATCGAACCGCGTATTACACCTAAGAATTTCTTACAGTTAAATGCTGGTAATTTAGTCAATGAATTCTATAATAAATGCGAAAAGAAAACACAGAATAATATGCGAACGTGGGTTGCTACACGTGTAGGTATTGATGAGTTAAAATCAAGCAATATTCCTGCGATTGAGCGTTTAATGAATTCATATGAATGTTTTCAGGAGTATTTGATAGACGATGACCAGCGCAAAGATATGCGTATTTTTTACCAAGCACTCAGTGAACCAGGTGTTTTAATGAAACGTGGTATTCTTTTTATTATTCTTGAAATCACAGTTGAAGATATATTAGTAAAGAAAGGTGATAAGACTGAATTTACTCGTGAAGTCAAGTTTGATAAAGCGCGTTGCCCACCGTATCCGTTGAGCGAAGGTCAGCAAAATGCGGATATCTCATTTCTTATACATTATACAGAACTTATACGGGATCGCTCAGCACCCGATAGGAAATCATATAGAAATTTAGGATGGGAACCACTTTTTTATGTAGAACCCTCTACCGATAGTATTGTAGAAAATCAACGTCACAAGCCTACACTCTTATTTCAACGCGCTGAAGAAAAGAAATGGCCTGCGATCGTTCAGAAGCGTGTTGCTGAATTCTTCAGCGAATGTGGATCTATCAATAGGGGGCCCTTTACAAGCCAATTTGGCATTGATCCGAACGCATTAATCGGCGCAAATGAGCTTATTAAAGCTGTGAGATTAAATCCGAGTGGAATTGTGAGAGATTCATACAATCATTTAGTTGGTATTACTTATAGAGCGCGTGCTGGTAAAACCGAACTGGCTGTTCTACCGATTGCAGATGATGGTTCCATTCACTTTGAACGTCGCCTATACTTGGATTGGGATGATTTTGATCCTGCAGCCGCCGATGATATTATCAAATTTTACAAGGATAATATATTACCAATGTTTTCGCAGTATAGAGGATATGAGCCAAAGTATATTGTTAAATCTCGCGACGATGATAAGATTATCGGTATACGTTTAGCAAATGGGTTCGTTATTCCTGCGAAAGAACCAAGAACTCCTGCTTTAGTTGCAGATTATCGTGTTGTTATTATAGATGATCTTGAGTGGGATATTAATCGAACAATTGCCTATGATACAATTGCGAGAGAACGTGCCTTTAAAATGGCTGGTATTGAAGATGAAGATAAAGGTAAAAAGAGTGTACAATTAAAAATAACAGATGTTCAAGATGAATTAAATGATATCTATCAGCATTTACGACTTACATTTAGCAATTGGCTCGCATTAGGAGCAGGCCGAGATATACTTGAAAAACTAAAAGAAGTATTAAAATCTACTAGTTTACCGTTATTTGAAAAGAGAAAGCGTCTTGATATTTTATTAGAAGGAAAGGTGATGAATTGGCTAGTACCTGTAAAAGATGAAGATGTTGAAGGTGAAATTGGATTTCTCCGTGTGGATTGTACTGATTTAGATCATACAGAATGTAATAATAATGGAAGGTGTCAGTGGACAGAAGATCCTGATAAGCCGTGTAAGATTCGTACGCCTGAAACAATGCAATCACAAGGCCAAGTACAAGTACAAGCAAATCTTTCTTATTCAGTCCCAAGGATGCTATATCTTCGTCTTGTTGATGAGTTAATTCGATATGCCGCAAAACGAAATGAAATTTTTACGAGAGATATTCCAAGACTTACAATTCGTAGAGAAAAACAACAAATTGGAGACCAGCTTATCATTCCTGAAAATACCCCTGATTACAATACGTGGTGGGAATTCTTGAGAACAGAATGGATGACCCCTGAAAAAGAGATGCCAAAATTCTTTGATGAGCAATTTGAACCTGCTCCACGTATGCCTGAAGCGTTAGATCCACGCAAACTCCCTGATCTTCTTAGACGTATCTTAGATCCAACGGGTACTGATCCTAAAGCACAGAATTTAGTATGGAACCCGACAACTACACCTGAGCAACCGTATCTATTCTTGAGTCAGGCGATGGGTCGTAACGAAATCCAAGAACTTGAATTGGGTGCAAAACAAATTAAAGAGATTGCGTTGAATGCAAAGGCACAGGTTCTTTATATTCCAAGTGAAGAGGCAGCTGGACGTCTGCTTGCGAGAGCACCTGGCTCAACGGAAGCTATTATATTAATGCCTGTAGATGGAGTTCCTGGATGGATTTCTGTAAAGGGTACATTTACGGTAAAAATACCATTGAATGCTGTTCCAGATGCGTTAAGGAAGTTAGGTCTAAAGTAAAAAATAAGTCAATTAATTAATGGATTCACTCTATATAGTGATCCCTACAGTAAAATCATATAAAGTAGCTCTAGATCTCCTACTACTCTCTCTTCCTGAACAATGGAAAACCAAGCTAATTATAGTGTATCAGAAAGAAAAGGAAGAATCTTTTACAGTATTTGCTGATAACCATATTGAAGTCTATCTTGATAGAAATATTTATGAATATGGATCGTGGATTGGAGTCAACTTATTGCTGGAAAATAAAATAATTCCAGATGATTCGTGGTTTCTGTTTCTACACGATACGTGTAAGTGTGGACCTAAGACTTATGAAAAATGTCAAGATTTGCTTAATTCATTTACAGACTCAGAATTTGATATTATTTGGTTAACTCTCAAAGGAGAATCCAATATAGGATTATTTCGGCGTATGGCGATTACGGAAGGTGCAAAGATGTATGGAAATGAATATACAATGACAAAAATGGATGCAATTGATTACGAACAACGTCACTATTCTAAATTGTCACCTAAGAAAATAAATGTTCCGCAGCTATTTCTTGATACTGATAAGATACTTACTGGAATTAAACCTATTTATGGAGTACATAAACGCACTGTATTTTATATTGAAACGATTGATTTAGAAAAATATTATGTAATGATATATTCTGAAGAGCAGCATCCGCAAGCTCCATAGGAGCTACAGTCTAGTCTTCTAGAAGACACGTTTCACCTGGAAGAACTATAGGGTTACCCTTACCTTCCTTAACTGCTTCAAGACGACAGCCGAGCATAGACTGTACTTCGTCATCTAGGATATTAAGCTGATACCGCACATAGTTCTTATTATTCGGGTGAAGGATAATCAGATAAAGTCCCGAAATCTTGAGGCCATAATGCGTCTCAAGAAACCACTTATAAACATTCAGCTGCATTGTATAATGCCAGTAGTTGACATTCTCAAGATGGTCTAGAGGAGCATATCCAGCTTCTCCCTTGTATGCCTTCATTTTAATTTCCTTACTGCGCTTCCAGTCATAGATAACATAGGTTCCATCTTCCTTATTCTTAAAGACGGCATCAATACTGCCTGAAAGTTTGTGCTCCTCATCAAAGACTTCCCACTCCATACGATAGGGCTCAAGCTTTTCATAATAGTCTCTCCAGAAATTCTGGAAATATTGCCATTCACTCGTCTTGAGTACATCAGTATCAATGAGTTCGGTTGCCCCATTAAGCCACTGCTCAATCGCCAAGTGCATATTTGTTCCCTTGCCAGATGATTCTGCACCACTGGTTGACCATTCAGTTGAAATCTCTTCAGCAGTCTTACCGAAATATTTACTCTTTGACCAGTTTGGTGATGCCATCATTTGCTTAATGACGGCGTCAGCATCGAAATGAGGAAAGAAGGCGTGAACAAAGCCAGTCGTTGAAACATAGCCTTCACTCTTGCCCCGAATATAATATGTATGAGTCTTTTCAACAAATCGTACAAGTGCATCACGTGGATGTTTATTAAGAAAGGCGAGAGTTTGCCAGGGCTGCGGCATTTTATACGTATTTACATATTTAAAAAAGGTTTCAAATTTTGTTATAAAAAGTAAATTAAATATATTCTTACTCTAGAAATGACATCTCCTAAACAGTACCACCCGACAGTAAAAGGAATTTTTGAATGGGCAAATGCGGAACTTGAGCACGTGGGTCGTATTGTGTCTGTTGAAGACCCTGATCTTCAGTACAGCTATGCAATGAGTACGGTGAATGGTATGGCGTATTTGAAAGATGCTATCTATGAACTTGTGAATGATCCTAAGTATTCTACGCATAAGGAGGATTTACTGCGTCTCCACGGAGCTGTAATCCGTACGATGAAGCACTTAGTCAAGGATTTTAAGATTGATTTGAATGCGATCAAGGCTTTTAATACCAGAAAAGTCTTGAGTAATAGAAATTTTACTTACTTGAAAAATACTAAACGTAAGACTAGGCCTAATCGTAAGACCCGTCGTAATCGTAACTAAATTATTAGACTAAGCAAAGCCAGCAACCTTCATCATCATCTTACCGAGCTTATTTTCACCTTCAATAAATCCTTCTGCAGTACGCTTACCGCCATATTCACTTGAGGCAGAATTCGTGTAAAACAGCAGTGTCTTTCCCTGCTGCTTTGCAGCCTCTAGAATGGTTCTAAAGTCCTGATCCTTAGTCCAGCGTTGCTTTACAGCTTCTTCAAGCAAACCTTCCTTTACAGCATTCCACTTGATTTCATCAAATTTAGCATTATGCTTCTTCATTGCCGCTGGCTTCATTTCAGCGTGAACTGCCTTTACTTCTTCAAGTAGAAGCTGAGCATCACGATTGTGGTGAAGTGGCTTCTGTGAAGGGCCCATTTCTGCCCTTCTCAGATTCTCGAACTTCTGGTGGATAACAGGGCTCTCCTGACCAAAGATAGCCGTCGCGAGCGTCGGCTTATCTGTCGCATACTTATACCGCATACCGGCCATAAAGTGCTCAATTGAAGGATATACCTGCGTAGGGTCAGCAGGATCCGTAATAGGAAAGTGCGTACCAGGAGCAATGTGACGCATCGCATCATTCTTACCAATCTTCAGGCGATCTTGAAGAGTCGCATCTTGGTAAAACTGAAGAACTTCCGCAGCCGCATATTTGCGCTGACCATTCTCTGCGACAGGTGCTACAGCCGCAGCAGCCTCTGCTAAGTCAACTCCCTCTTCTACAGGTAGACCTTCTGTCACAGGCTCACCTTCTTGTGCTTCTTCATCGGCTTCTCCTACTCCACCCTCTCCTACTCCACCTTCACTTACTGCGCCCTCACCCATTCTCCTAAATACAAACCAGCGGCTCAAGAAGGAGAACTCCTTAACTGCCTCTGACATTGGAAAGCGACGACCCTTCTTTGCTGCCATATCATAGGATATATCAAATGTATTCGTACAGCTCTCAAGACCAAGTGTCTTCAGATCAGATTCAGGGCACAGCTCGCAGCCTATGCTTCGCATCTTATCCTTTAGTAGCTGGAAAGGCACGAGATACTCTCTGTGCTCAGCACCAATGCTAATGAAATTGACATCAATGGCCATACCAAACGCATCATCACCTATCGGAATTTCATCTGAATCATACTTACGACTAATTGTCCAGAGAACCGTTCCATTGTCAATTCCTTGACGAGCTTCGCGGCCTCGTAGGAATTCAAATGTCTTCTCACCGTCAAAGCAGCAGCCGATGAAATAACCGCCGACCTTGAGTGTCTGTGCGATATTTTGTAGGAAACCATCAAACATTTCCTTAGTAGCGAAGAAGTAGTGAACAGCAAACATACAGCTGATTACATCTGCCCCTGTTTTAAACCGACTTGTGAGTTCATTTTCAATGTATGGCGGCACAACACCATCTGCCTTGATCTTTCCAAAAGTAGATCGCAGAATTGTAACATCTTCAGGCGTGGCACCAGCTTCTCCTGACACAAAGTTCTTACTACCATCACCAATGGCAAAGACCATCGGTAATACGCGATCACGACCGTTCTGCTTCATCGTGTCCATCAGACGCTTGTACGCACCATCATTCGGATTATTAATACTGTCACCTGCAATATCAATTCCTAAAACAGCGCCCGCATTGACACGACGCCACTTCTGAATGTCCACTGCCTTGCCAACACCGATATCGAGTAGAGCCAGATTCGCACGCTTCATTACAGACCCATAGAGGATAACCTCCTTGATATACTTATTGTGAAAGTCACGCAAGCCACGCACCTTGTTCAGATCCTTCTCAGGTGCCTTACGATCCATATAGCGCTGTGTAATTGCCGCACGTTCGCTCTCAAGCGTACTAATGGCGTCTAGCTCAGCTTTCGTAGGTTCTTCTGCGCCAGTCCGAATCATTGAAAGCGTAATCGGCTCGTGAATACTGTTCCAGATTGACTGGGCTGTCTCATCGCTGTTCAGCGTGCGACCGAGTTCACCTCTCAGAAGACGCTCAGTCTTATCTGTGCGTACAAGCTTAGGAACCCAACGCCATCCTGCAGGCCGGCTAGGGTCATAGAAGATTTCTACAATGCTCTTGTCAGTAATCGGCTCACCTGACACCTCGCAGTACGCATACTCTTCACCAGACTCCAAATCGCGATTCACTTCAATGTAGCATTTATTGGCCATTGAATCAGAGAATTCACGGGGGTGAAAGAGAATCGGACGATAGACTGAAGGTGCTCCTTTAGCGCGATCAGCTCCAGGTAGAGGCAGATTCATTAGAACAGTTTCACGAGGATTTGCAGCAGCCTGATCTTCGCGAGATCCTACGTGAAGACGTAGAGCCTTGTACCGAACGGCTTTCCCCGATGAAGGATGAATTCCATCATAGACCGCGTCTACAGTTGTTCCTGCTACCTTTTCAGTGACAACCATAAAGTCAATGGTGTTATCGTGCGATGGCTTCCACTTGAACTGCTGCCTGAACGGTGCCATCGCAATGTCAGGTAACGGCATATCATTCTTTGTAAAGATGAGACCATCAGTTGTATAGATATGAGGCGCATCAAGCATCTCACTTGCGGCAACAAAGATGCTTGCATCCCCTGACTTGCCAAATCTGAACTTCTTAATACTTACTGATAGGCGAGTCTTTGCGGTCAATCCCTTGATGACTTCTTTTACATTCTCGGGAGTATTCCAAGCCTTTTCCCACAGTTTCATTTCATTATAGCGATAGGCTGCACCAGGCTTACCATCAAAGAAAGGTAACTTATGTACATCCTTCGCTCCTGCTGCGATATAGATATCAAACATACAGAACATATGAATAGATTCATCTGCGCTATTCTTAGTAATCCATTCACCATCAACCAATGATGTAGCACACGCCTCATTTACAAGACCTGTTTCATAGATATTGAGTGAGTTATCAATCATATACAAGTGTCCCTTGTCATTGACATATCCCATTGTACGAAGACCATCTGCCTTGTCTGTGACGTTATAGCCTTCACGAACATTTGGCGTTCCGGGCTCAATGAGTGAAAGCATATTCTGTAGTTCAAGTGTCATCGTCGCGGCTCCCCGAAACTTATCCGTACGAACAAGTGCCTGATAACTCTGAATGACTTGACGCTTTACCGTATTTGTAATGAGAATGCTATTCTTCTGAATGCCCTTGAGCACCTCGCCTACACCTTTGATGAGACGACCTATCGCGGCTGCTGCGGTGTCACCCTCCGTTCGTTCCAGCTCAACTTCCACTTCGTAGATAGGAATATCCTTTGAGATATCTTGCTGAAGAAACTTCTTGGTCCAGCGATAGTTTCCACGCGTGTCCTTACGGCTTGAACGAACCATTGAAAGATCAAACCGAAGGCCTTCACCGCGAAAGGTCCAACGCCGGAGAATTCGAAATGCCTTATCCGTTACAGCCCATTGATCAAGTAGTTCAGACATTTCGCTGCTGTCTTCATTGAGTTCCTCTTCACCGCGTATCTTGACACGCACATCATACTCCTGAAGATCGAGCGTCGCATTCGTTGCTGTGCGTTGCTTGATCATTGCAGTAAACTTCTTACCATTCAGACGATCATCACGACAATATTGTTGAATAACTCCAATGCCATTCAGACTAATACGGACGTGATTCGGCGTAAGAATATTAAGCCTGTCTTCTTGTGTGATTGATGTGAATCCACGATTTTTCAGACGCTTACCGATTGCGGCGAATGTTGTTGCACTTACAGCGCCTTTGGAACCAAAGGTAGCCTCAAGTTCCTGTTCAGGATGATCAATCCATTCTTGAACAAGACGTTTGAGGTTCTCATATTCGGGTTTACGGATATCCATAGTACCCCTTCTGTTTTGGGGTAGGTATTCAACTTTAGGCGTAGCTACTGGAATTATAGTTTGCCTAGCACTTTGATTGCCTTAGCACGCCCAACCTTCTTACGAAGTTCATCCTTCGATAGACCTGTAGGATTTAGCCCCATTGCGGTGTAGTCTGCTGTTAGAGATTTAATACCGGTAGATGGATGAGGCTGAGGCCACTCAACATCAAAGCCTTGACGTTCCTGATCTTGAATCCACTGAACGAGGTGACTTGGTGACCAGGTACTCGCATCCCAGACACGATCCATATTTGGTTCACGCAGAATCCAGATTGTCGTATACCCAGTATCACGAGGAAATGCCTTGTCATCCAAAAAAGAGAGTTTCTTAGTTGTATCATTATACAGAATCCAGAGAAGCGCTTCGTCGGTTGAACTATACCGCTCCATTGCAATGAGTGCTGCTCTAGCTTGATCTCTTTCTGGCTTCATTGTTCCGAACCCTTCGAGTGCCTTCTTCTTTCCGTAGTTACGCGGAAAATCTAGACTTTCACAACGAAGTTGCCATTCCGTAGTGGCATCTAATAGAATACGCTGTCTGAGAGGTGTAGGAGAGACACGATAAAGTGAATCCTTGAAGGTGAGCCACACACTCAGAGGATGTCTAGGTTCTAGCGTATACGTTGTAAGACCCCATTTGGGCGCCTGCTCCTGAGTATCAAGTGCTTGATTCTGAATTCCACGCGTGTGGGATCTGTCAACTGAAAAGGTGCGATCCGGGTGTGATTCACACAACTGGATCAGACTTTGAGGGATTGTACTTTGAGAAACTACTGTTGTCATATTACTTAGTCTATGCGTGAGCGGTTTAGACTACTTTATTCCTTGCGATTACGCCGATTTGTCTTGTTCTTGCGATTGCGCCGATTTGTCTTGTTCTTGCGATTGCGATTGCGCCGATATAGACCACCATACTGGGAATTATTAGAAGCTCCATTAGCTGCAGCATTAGGAAAATTGCCATTATTATTCGCTGCCGCAGCCGCACCAGCAGCCGCAACACCCGTTACATTGATTGTGATGGTTTCACCAGGTGCTACAGTAAAGTCAGGCATTCTATTTAATGCTCTGGTTTAATTACCATCTCATTAATGATTTTGTTTCGTTCTTCAAGGTCCTTCGCATTTGACTTACAGAACTCTACAAACTTACAGAGTGCTTCAAATACCGAGGCCGGAAGTGAACCGACATCGAAAAAAATACCATTTGAGTTCTCGCTAAACTCACCGTTTTCACGGCGCAAAATTCTGTATATTTCTTCAAGTTCAGATCTAGATAATGTTTCTATCTCCTTACAAAAAAGCTTACGTATTTCATACTCCTCTTTCGTTAAAGAAGACATCTCTACTTGTTGATTTATTGACCATCTTCCTCCTCTTCCGCAGCTTCCTCTTCTTCCTCCTCTTCTTCATCATCCTCAGCCTTCGGTGTCTCTTCAGTATCCTTTGTCGTCAGTGTTTCGGCCGGTGGTGAAACTTTAAGGCGCGGCCCGCCAGTTGTACCCGCCAGGCCCCGGAAGATACCTACACTGACGATAAACGGATCCTTCAACTGAAATCGTGACTTCTGAATCTCAACCCGAATACGATCACCCACCTTTAGCATATCAAACTCTTCGTCACCCAAATGGAGGTCGCGAGGCACCATCAGACGAATTGCATTCTCATAGACTGCATAAATACCCATCTTGTTTGACTTGAGCACTTCAACCTCCACTTCCGTTCCTTCAGGCGGATGTAATACACGTCCCTTAGCCTTGACAATAAATGACCAATCTCCTGAAAAGCGCCCTGAATCAACACCACCCGCTGAGCGAGTTAAGATTTCAAGTGTACCAGGAAGTACATAGCCGTGGGTAGAGCAGCGCTGCTCAAGACGCTGCTTGACCTTTGTCAATAGAATGGCATCAATTGATGTAATCTCAGATCGGAGATCAGTCGGAGTCAAATATACTTTCTCTTGAAAGAATGCTTCGGATTCCATCTTTCTTACTACTCTAGTGTATAAGCCTTAGATATCAATTTTAGGCGCTACTTCTTACTTTTGTGTTTTGAATAGTAGGCAGATAATGGTCTATAAAAGAAGCGTAGACCACCATATTTGGCTCGCCGCATATCCATCCAGCGTAGAACAATTTCAGTGAGTGCACAAAAGCTAGCAGCACCTTGTAACTTTCGCCCAGTTTTAAATTGATCATCCGTTAAATCAAAGTGTTTTCCTTCACTATGCCTAGCTAAGATATCACCAATTTCAACTAATTTTTTCTTATGTCCACTTACTGTACTTACAATTGCACATGCTGCGCCTCCACTCGGATCTTTTCCTTTTGGTTTAGGAGCGTGTGTCTTAAAAATATAGGAGCGTTCCCACGGTAAAAGAGTTCCGTATATTTCGCTTGCTGTTGTCTCATCGGCAACTGCTCGTATAACTGTATCTTTTACAGATGTCTTGAATATATTCAAAACAGATGGAGCACATGCTCCTGCTTCACATAGATAAATAGGCTCGTGGCTGATAGGATCAAGATAACGGAATGCTTTTATAGCAGCAGGCCCTACTCCAGCCGTTACCATTTGTTCAGGATCAATTGCCTCTTCAAGATAAGGAACTTCCATTGTATACAAGTAATGCTGCTCATCAGGCTTTAAAAAGGAATCCCAAATAAACTGTCGTGCTATTTTCTTAAGATCTGCTATACCTGTTGGGTCAGCAGCGATTGCTGTAGCCACTGATCTTGCCCACCACTGAAGTTTAGTTATACGTATTTTTATATTATCACGCCGATCAATATCGTTACCTGCTATTCTTAAGATAAGAGGGTCAAACTCTTGAGAAACTCCCTCATTATAAGGAGGCACTAAAGAATCAATCCACGCATTTGCTGCTGCCCAGAATTGTGATATAACTAGTCTTTCTGCAGGAGGTTGATTGACAGCAAGGCCTTTCGCTACAAATTCAGGTACTTCTTGAGGTGGCAGTCCTTCATCTGCCGCAGCTGCTACAGGTGCTGCTGCTTTCGCAAAAGGTTGTGCTACAGTTCTTACTGCGACTGCTACTGGTTGAGCTACAGGAACACCTACTTTTGGCTCATATGAATCGCGTTTTACAGGATAATGACCATATCGTAATGCGATTGGGATTGATTGATCTTTAATGCTAGTCGGTTGAAACAAAAAAAGATAATTTCGCAAAACTAAGTGTCCCTGCCAATCACCATTTTCAAGAACAATTGAAGGATTATTAACAGATCTCATTAACAAACTGATTAAAGTTTGTCTAGGAATATCTTTAAAAAGCGTAGCTAAATCTTCCCATTTGTAAAAGGGCTGTTGCTTGAAAAGTTTCTTGAGTGTTGAAATCAAATTCTGTTCCATAAATCGCGCCGCAAATAAATCATAGGTAGCTACATCTTCTTTTAATTCACTGACTTTAATTGAAGGTTCACATTCAAATGAACATTTTGACCAGTCACAGATAGGTGTAAAATCTTTATCGTTCAAATCTACGTCAATCTCAACACTAGGATTTAAACTGGTCGTCATTTTAACAGGGGATAATCCAGTCACCAAAACCGCATCGTGATTTAGATTGCAATCGGTAGCACCTCTTTTTAATGCGCGACTTACATTTCCAACCAAAATAGCTTTATTCATTGCTTTTCTGTAAGAGTATAAGTCGATGGTTTCACGATTCAGAGCAGCAGGAAATATATTTACGTATAAATGAACAGTACAGTTACGCTTTCTTTTATCTGTTAGCATCTGATGACTACAGTAACGAATACCACGTCCTACAATTTGTTCCTCCTTAGACAAGTGAAACCAGCCTTCTAGAATATGAACATCACGAATTGCCTTCAAATCAAGACCTTCGCCGGCAACTTGAGATCCAACAATAACCTTTATCTTTTGACCATCTACATTACTCGCATCACGAGCAGTCTGAATGACCCGAGTATTATTAGGAGATAAAGGAAGTGACTGCTTCTCAGGTGTTTTGACATCACTTGCAGTTAGGAGCGCATAATATGCAGGGCTGAATGTGTGCCCTTCTGCTTGTGTTGAGTGACCAAACTCGCGGCGTGAGCACTTCGAGCATTGACGACCTCCTTGTGACCGATCTGCGCCCTTGCTAAAAAGAGGCGCTGATCGACCCCAAGGCGTATATCCATTTGCTTCCAGAAGAAGGCAAAAGATAATGGCGCCATTTTCAACAAATCGACTGTAGACAAACGAAATACCTTCTGATTTTTGTACAGTTTGAATCACGTTAAAAAACTTAGGTGAAAATCGTTTGAGTTGCCCTTCAGTTGCGTTCATCCAGCCATATTCGGTATCAGCACCAGCAGGGATATATTGCGGTAGCACAGATAGACGAGTTCCTTCAAAGGTTCCAGGGATACCGCGAACTCCAAACCAATTTGCAAATCCTTCACTTCCATATCTTGCATCAGTACCTTCACCAGGAAAAATACAATTTCCAGCTTGAAGTAAACTATCAATGGTACGAATTCCTAATCCTTTTGTCTCAATAAGACGTGTTGTTTCTGATTGTAATACAGCAAGCGAATCTCCATTTAATTCGCATTTTACTAAGGGAAGCCGCATTACATTTTGCTTCTCCAACTCATTTTCTAATCTAAGACCATTTGGACCCGTTGAGGGCCATTGCTTTACACGCATTGCTACAGGAGGATCTAGGCGAGCAGGAAACGCTTTAGGATTTTCACCCCGCATATAAGATACGTGTGAATTTGCAATTTTAATTAATTTTTGTTCTGCTGCGACTGTAAGCTCTCCTGTTGCTGTAAATGTGAGATCTGATAGAGAGAATCGTTTCTCTTTATCATTTTCATCCACTTTGTCTACAATTTGTAAGAACTCGAGTAAATTAACAATCTCTAGATAACTATTGTACATAGGTGTTGCCGTCATAAGAAGTAATTTATTACCTTCGCATAATGCTAAGACTCTCTTTAAAAATGGAGTGAGTTTCTTTCCAGCGGCTGCATCATTTTTACCGTCCGCATCATCATCTGCGTCATCACCTTCATCCGTCGTATCACTTACTGTTCTCAAATTGTGCGCCTCATCTACAATAATAAGACAGCCACTCAGTGCTTTTTGTAAAAGACGTGTTTCTTGAATTAATTTACGTTCTGGTGCTAGATTTTTAGGAATCTGATCAAGAATATCACGTACCATATTACGAAAAGCGACATATCCCATAATTGAATACCTCTTCTTGATGAGTTTTGTTACACGAAACTCAATATCTTTCTTCTCACGCTCATATTGCGTTTGTGTAAGTTGAAGATAGCGATTTCCTGTACATCCTTCGTGTTCATTTAAATCATCGGGTTCTACACCGAGTTTAACACGATTAATATCAAAGAGAGTACGATAAAATCCATCTTGAATCGCAGGAGGCGCTAAAATATAGACTTTATTCTTAGGACTTAGTTCTAAAAATGCCTCAGCAGTTAAGACAGCCGTGCACGTTTTACCTACACCTACGCCGTGATACAGAAGCATTCCGTTATAGGGTGTATTTGGAGACATAAATTGAGAGATAAATCGTTGTGTAGGAGTATATTCAAATTCTGTTGTAGCGCAGGCATCGGTTTCAAGGCTTTTATTCGTGAGTTTTGGTTGAAGGCTCTCCCGAATTTCCCTCTTTCCCAGAAGTTTCATAAGAAATTGGCTGTCTTCGATATCCGGATACAAACCGCCCTCGGCCTCGCGATCCTGCAGTGCTTGCGGTCCCATTTGCGACTGTGCTGGCGCTTGCGACTGAGCTGGCGCCAACGCCAGTCCCTGAATTCCTTGAATCCTCCTCGCTGTAGTCGCCTGTTTGTCCGCCGCGTAAGTCCGAAATTCGGCGATGAGTTTGTCTCTCTCCGAAAAATCGTCTTGGCCTTTCCATTCTTCCAGAAATTGATCTAGATCTCTGGGTTTGACTTCTGTAGACATAGAGGTCCTGCTGTTCTCTTCTTGTATTTTGATTTTGTGCAATTACGCTATGGTTACCACTCAAGTCTTGAATACTAGGAACTCCAACAATATCTTCACGGAAAATCGGAACAAAGTTACGAAAAAGTGTAGCAAGTTGAATCAGAATTCCTCTCTTCTCAAGGTTATCAGGGCGTAACAAGAGGAGTGCATCATCCATTGATTTCCAAGCAAGAGATCCAATTTCTTTGATCATTTCATTATTAAGTATATCAAACGATATAGTACGATCACCAATGTACTGTGCAATGTAATATGTGTGACGATAGTGTATGTCATTTGATCCAAAAAAAGTCTCAACAAAGGGTGCAATATTCATCACTTTCCATAATTCTTCTTCGTGAATACTTGTTTCTTCTTCTAATTCTCGGTATGCGCATTGTAGGTCTGTTTCATAAGGATTGCGACGACCCTTTGGAAATCCCCACTCAGGTGTTTCATAGACTACAGGTTCTTGCCGGAGAAGATCGGCTAATGTATATATTTCACCCTTATTTGTTTCAATACCCTTGCGAAGTTCTATTAATTTTTGTTTTGATGTATGTCTATCGTGCGCATATCGCTGACTAGCTTCCGCATCAGATCCCCATAAATTTTGCCAAATGGTATCAAAATCATCATTAAGAAGACTATTTCTTTCTTTTTTAGTTGTACCTCGTAACTGTTTACGAATATAGTCAGGATCATTTATCTTGTATTTTCCGCGAAGGATATCCATAAATCCAAGACTATCTTTTCGTTGGATCATTAAGACTTCAGGTTGAGTCTGTATAAGACCTGTAGGGCTTCGTGTATCACTGCAAAATTCATTTGTAGGTGACCATTCTTCAGTTTTACCTATCCAGCGAAATACTAGAACACCATATGATGAAACTGGTTCTGTACAATGACGAAACCCGTGTCCGGATGTGCCACAATTTGAACAAGTAGGATTGTGTGTTGATGAAAATTCATTAGATGATGATTGTTGTAATGACATTTAAAATGTCTTCTTACTTGGTCATAGGCTAAATGGCTATAAGTGGGCTGCTGCGTTAACCAGACCTATCCAAATTCTGCCTTATTTGACAGATACGATGCAGATACCACCCGAAGTTTGGGGACCTTTCTTTTGGCATAGCATGCATATCGTAGCACTCGGCTACTCATTAGAACCAAACTATAGTGAAAAGAAGGCTGCGAAAGAATATTTTGAATCATTACAAATACTTATCCCGTGCCCAGTGTGTCGTAATCATTATACATCTCATCTTGCAAAGATGCCTATTGGCCCTTCTCTTGATTCAAGAACAGATCTCTTTCGCTGGACTATTGATTTACATAATGAAGTCAATGAGATGTTAGGTAAACGTAAACTTACAGAAACAGAGGTAATTCAATATTATTCGCGCTTAGGAGCGAGAGGTAGATCACCTGTAATCACATCCAATGACTTTATGGAAGCAGATCAACAGGCAATTTTTAAGGGCGCGTGTGCAGGTCTAGCTGTTGCAGCAGTTGTAGGTGGAGCTTTGTATTTCGGATTATGGCGTCAAAAAGAGACTGCTTAGGTAGAATGGGAGTCGACTCCGAAGCCCTGATTCAAGGATTACAATTACCTGATAAGCCGGCGCGCGAAGCCAAAGTAGATGGTGTTAAGATAGTTGTCTTGGAAGCAAAACTTACAAATGATCAAATGAAAGCTCGTGAAGGAACCTATTTTTCCGAAAAAGAAGCTGATACTATTTACGATGAAGATGTGGATGTCTGGGCAAAGAATGAAGATGTACCTGGAGGTAAAGTTCTTATTGCCCGGTTTCGCAAAAATGTCATTCCGAAGGAACTTATTGAGAAAGCTTGGAATAATTTCTACAATGCGGCGTCGGCATCCAGAAATCGCGGTGCAGCCGCTGGCCCGATTGATCTCAAGAGCAAATACTGGACGAAACGAAAGCCGAGGAGTGTAAATAAGTGGTCAGCGCAATACGAACAGAATGGTAAGCTTAGCAAAATGCGCGTAAATAACAATGTATTCAGTAGCGTTCTAGGATATTTTGAGCGCACACCGTTTATGGGTTTACCGTGTCGCTTAACCTCCTATACGCAAAAGTATTTTGAAGAATACAAGCAAGGTATTCCTTACATTCAGGCAATTGATGGTTTATTCAAGAAATTAGTACCCGATAGACACAAGGTTCAACTCAAACAGGCAAATGAGAGGCCCGAGTTTCGTATTGCTGATACTGCATTTTCTTCAGTTACGATGAATCGCAATTTCCGTACTGCGCTCCATATGGATGATGGTGATTTGAGAGCAGGATTTGGAAATCTAACGGCAATTGAACGTGGCAAGTATCATGGCGGATTCACGCTGTTTCCTCGGTATAAGATCGGATTCAATATCCGCACGGGCGATTTTTTGGCGATGGATGTGCACGAGTGGCACTGCAATACGGAGATGCGTGAGACTTCAGAGGATAAGGCGTATAACAATAAACTACCTGAGGTTTACTTGAACAATAAGGAAACAGGGACACAAGGTGTTGATAAAAAATACAGTCGTCTATCGTTTGTTTGCTATCTGCGTGAAAAACTTGTAGACTGTAACCCGAAGGAGTCTACACCGTATTACAAGAAGATTGGATATGATCCAAAGAAGGGAACACTAACACCCAAAACAACAACGCGCAAAAAGGATAGAAAGGCTGAAAACTTGGAATAATTCATTCTTAGTGGCTGCTAGAGATGGACGCATCAAGGGCGCAAAAGATTGCTCAAGTATTAAAGGATACTAGAACACTTGGAAAGGATATTGGAAAACCTGTTGCTGGTCCTGCCGCAGCTGCCGCAGCAAGAGCTGTGACTGAAGCGACGTCCCGGTTACCAATAGGATCAATTGGTGGAACTGTAATGAAATATCTACTGTATCTCATTGCAACTCTTTTGGCCATTGGTCTACTTGTATTAGCCATTGATCAGTGGGTAACACCTATTTTTAAGAGACTTCCTGCTTCTTTACCCGGCATTGATAAGACACAAGTCTTTTGGACAAATACCAGCAGCGTAGCGCCAATCCTAGTGGGGACACCACCAGCTGGCTCAACACCTACTGCTACTACACCCTACGTATCAATTCTTCAAGGCCAAGAATCCTATGCGTTTACAGCTGATGTCTTGATCAATGATGAATTTCCTCAAACTCTTCCTTCTGGAGTAACTGATCGCATCTTTTTAGTACTACGAACAGGCACATTCGCTCTGTCAGACGCAAATACCAAAATAGAAATTAGTCTTAATAATACAGTAAATACAGTAAAAGTTACAGTCAGATCTTCAAGTGGGCTAGAATCTGCTGAAATTGAAAATGTACCCATTCGCACATCCTTTAGAATTGGAGTTGTAAAGACACCGACATATATGGACGTGTACCTTAATGGAAAACTCTATAAAACACGTAAACTTTCAGGAACAAGTGCTGCTATAGCAACAGGCGATACGATTTATCCGCCATCCTCCATTAAACTTACAGTTGGACAAACTACAACAACACTTTCAACTGGAATTAAAGTATTGAATTTCCGTGCGTTTGGATATGTACCCGAACCATCAGAAATGCTTTCACGAATGAATGATTTGATACCGACTGCTTCCTTTTCATCGTAAAATCAGTAGTTAAGGGTAGATGAACACAGTCTATCTCGTGTTAGGACTAGGTGTAGTTCTTATTATAATTTATTTGATAGTGAAATACACATTCGGGTCACCAAAAGAGGCTGATAATAGTCTTGTTGTAGTCAAAAATACAATATCGTTATCTTCATCTAGACAAGTGGCAACAGGTGAACAAGTTAAAAACTTTTGGACAGATCCAGCTGGATCTACGATTTTATTCTTTATAAATCCAACAATCAATGATCGGACTAGCATTTCTGGAAATGAATATGCTACGGCAATCGATATTGGATCAAAATGTAAACTCAATATCTTAACATCATCTGATGCAGGTCGTGGTGATGAATATGTACCGGCTGAACTAAAAATTAATATAAAAGGAGTTACCGCTTCTGAAGTCATTGAACTCTATAATATTGATCTTCAACGTTGGACAGCTGTTGCTATTGTTAAACAGGGTGCTCGGTTTAAGATTTATTTAAATGGAAAACTAACGGCAGCGTACACCTGTATAAATGGAATGCCTGATTCCGATACAACGCAACCACTCATTCTAGGAGATTCAAGGGGTCGCCTAGGTGGAACTATCGCAAATATGATTGTATATTCTGTACCTTTATCAACATCTGATATTAATTCATTAATTAAACAACAATCGGATATGGATGGAAGGCCTTATAGTTTAGGACATGCTGCTTCATCATTTTCTGAAATCTTTACAAGTTTACCTGATATTCTTGGGTGTCCGGGCGGACTTTGTACACAACCTATGAAACCGTATCCTTATGAAATGTGGACAACGCCCTACGCATAATTCTGGTAACAGAATAGAATCGGATGAACTCAGCCCTTGGAGCCATAACGACAGGGCCTGGTAGGATAATATTAATGTTAGCGGGGATTGTGATTCTGTGTGTTTGCCTCTATTACTTATACAAGTATATGAGTGGTGATGCTGAAAAGGCAGATATGGTAGTCTTTGCAAACTCAACTGGTGGTCTACCGGCAAAAGATACTACAGCAACTGTATTTACTAGTAAAAATATACCAGCCATTTACAGTGGTGGAGAATATTCAGTGAGTCTATGGATTTACGTGGCTAACTGGTCTACAAATCCAAATAAGAATAAGATATTCTTAACAATTGATGGAGGCGATGGTACAGATAATACTCTTCTAATGTATCTGGGTGCTAATACAAATAAGATGGGTATCCGTGTAACTTACGATAATGGGACTGCACTAACCCCCACGCTCGTCAATGGTGCAATTTTTTCTGCTACATCTCCCTATAACGATAATGAGGCGAATTTTTCAGAGGGTGATGTTAAGTCAATCGATCTTCAGAAGTGGGTACATGTATGCGTGGTGCTGAGCGGTCGTCGTCTTGATGTTTATGTGGATGGCAAGCTGAATCGTAGCAGTGTTCTTGCTGGAATGTATAAGGTGGCTGGTACCGGTACAAGTTATCGAATGAAGGTGGGTGGTCCCAATGGATTTGGTGGACTCATCGGTCAGATTAACGCTGCGAACTATGCTTACACTCCGGACCGTGTATGGGCCCTGTATTCCAATGGACCGCAGGATACATCAATTACATCACTTATCAAATCATATTTTGATCCCGGTCAGTATTCCTTTTCACTCAAGCGCAATGGTGAAGATGTTATTGCTGGAAGTACACCTGATCTATAGACGAATATGTATTTCAAATACTAAGCGACTTACTGTTATAAAACAATCCAATCTTGTAAATTCTAAAAAAGACCTTATAAAATGTCTTTTTTACAATCCTAATGATAGTTAGAGAGTATGCAGGCCGCAAATACAGGTGCTGTAAGAACTAATAGTTTTCCTAGTAGCGTATCCTTCGGTGGATCAGATCCCTTATCGCAAGTTCTAACAGGAGTTGCATTAGTCGCTGCTGTCTACTTTACGATGCTTTTTGCCGAGTATATATACCAATCCTATTTGGCTATGTTCCGTGATCGCGTTGAGATCTTTCCTAATACATATGCTTCCGGTTCATTAAGTCATACGGCAATTCAGGATCCAAAGAGTCCTCTTGCAAAAACAGTGTATACCTCCGATAATCAGCGTTCAGGTGTAGAATTTAGTTATTCACTATTCTGCTATATCACAAGTGATACATTTTCTAATGGAGATGATAAATTATATCATATTTTGCACAAGGGATATTCTAAACCGTATCCTCTACTGGGTCCCGGTCTTTTCATGAAAGGTAATTCGAATACACTCCGTGTCTATATGAATTGTTATAAGACATGGAATAATTATGCTGATATTGACAATATTCCTATTGAGAAATGGGTCCATGTTGTTGTTTCTTGCAAAGGAAATCAGCTCTATGTGTATATTAATGGAAATTTGAAGACAAAGATGGCACTTTCTGGTAATACGCCGCCTTACCAGAATTATGGCGAAATCTACCTCTTTAACCAACGGAAGATCACAATACCTTCTACAACTGCTTCTCTAATGACTGGTACAGATGAATCTCAAGTATCAAGTGGTGAACTAAACTTTAATGGTGCCGCAAAGGGTCTAGCCAGTCGTGTATTCTATTTTGCATATGCTCTTACATACACCGAGATTCAGAATCTAATAAGTATGGGCCCTTCACCTGTAATGGAGGGTGTGAATATGAGCATTACTCCTTACTTGACCGATCAGTGGTGGACCACTGCCTAGATTCTAACTATTGAAAATTTAATTGAACTATCCTTTGAAGCGCTTAAAATGAGAACTCATCTTGTTTCACACCAGCAAGAAGAGTTGTCATGACAGGAGGAGGTCTTTATGTTCTTGTAGCCTATGGTTCGCAAAATATTCTTTTGAGTGGTAATCCTGATTTCACTTATTTTTACCTAGTATTGAAGAAATACAGTCATTTTTCATTTGAATCTGTAACTATTCAACTGGATGGACCTGGAGAATTACTTTGGGATGCTCCGATTAAGGTTCAAGCCAAAATTCAACGAGTTGCAGATTTACTTTCAGATTTGTATTTAACATTTACTCTCCCGGATATTTACAGTCAATTTATAAGTCCAAATGCAGCAACTCGAACTGCACAGTATGAGTTTCAATGGAATCGTTATATTGGAGCACATATTATCCAAAATGCGACATTTTTGATAGGAGGTACGATAGTTCAGGAATTTGATAGTGATTATTTAATTGCTATTGCTCAAACTGATCAAGATGAAACAGAGTATGCCAAATGGCGACAACTAGTTGGAGACGTTGATGAAATTTATGATCCAGCAAATGGTCCTTACTCCGGCGCTCTTGGTGGCACAAGCGTTCGCTCAACAGGGTCGACAAGTTTATATCCAAATGTGGCTAGAAATACAAGTGTAACAGTACAAACAAATGCGCCTTCTATCCCAAGTCGTCAAATTACAGTACCTTTATCTTTTTGGTTTACACAGGATACAAGTTTAGCAATACCGCTTGTTGCACTCCAGTACCACGAATGTTATGTACAGTTAACATTAAGATCTGTACAAGATTTATTTACAATTTTAGATCCATCAGGGTACCGTGTCCGTCCTGGTAATCGTGTATTTGCATCAAGTGCGCAGATACAGACAGGTAATTTAAATTACATACCAAATAATACTCCTGAAAACTATTTGAATAATTATTTAGTTGATTTTGGATATACAGCACCTCCTCTTAGTACCTGGGCTCTGAATGCATATTTACAAGCAACGTATGTATATCTTACGGATCCAGAAAGAAATACATTTTCATCACAGACTCTTACATATCCAGTACGTCAAGTAACAAACTACACATTTCCAAGCATTAATAATCGGCAGAATTTAAATTTGTATACACATAATCCTGTACCGCGTCTATTAATTATACCGAGGCGAAGTGATATGATCCCTTATACGAATAACTGGGTAAATCTGACAAATTGGTATAATAGCACAAGCGCACCTTTTTTTAGTCCATCAAACGCAGTGTATGATTCAGGCATACGAGCTGTAGGTATTTCTGGATATTTAATTGCAGGATCACAGGAAGATATTATTCGCCAACTTCGTATTTTATGTGATGGAAATGAAATTCAAGAAGTGAAACCGATTCAGTATTTTCACGAGTTGTCTTCTTGGAAATATGCCACGGGCTTATTTCCGAAAGGATTAACTATTTATAGTTTTGCTTTGAATACATCAAAATGGATGAAACCGAGTGGGACTCTGAATACAAGTCGTGTTAAGAATTTTCAAATTGATCTTGATCCTTGGCCTCTGGCCGCTGATACAAATTACACCTATGATTTTATTGTCTATGTAGAAAGTTTGAATTTCTTAGTGATTGAAGGAGGTATGGGTGGGATGAAATACGCGACATAAAGTCGCATATTAGGGAAATACGCGACGTAAAGTCGCATATTTAGGAAAATACGCGACGTAAAGTCGCATATTAGGGAAATACGCGACATAAAGTCGCATATTAGGGAAATACGCGACATAAAGTCGCTTATTTCTTACGTCTTGTCATATTTTTAACTTTTTCAGATTCAAGATTTGGATTTTTGAGTCGTATTTCAGGCATTTTAGATTTTCTGGTGGGGTTTTCTTTTATCCAACCAGGCCATCGCTTCATCATCGCTTTGATTGTCTTATGCTCTCTCTTAAACCGATTACCAAATTGAAGTCCTCCAGGAGTCTTATAAACAGCAGTCTTCGGTGAAACAAAATTAAGACGCACTACAGCACCATCTTTTATAAAGAACTGTAGAGTTCTCTGATAATCCTCCTTTTCACCTTGACCTATATCAATGCGTACTTCCTTACCTGGATTTATACAACCCCAGAAAGGACCCACGCAAAATTTAAGATCTGTCGTTACCGTTGGCTTCATAAAGAACCCATTTGCACTTGGATAAACACCCCAGAAGCGACAATTCGCCTTTTTACATTCTTTGAATCCACGCTCAATAATTCCCTTCAAACTTTTTAATTTTCGCTCGTGCCTTTTTTGGCTTCCATCATATTCTATAAATCCAGATACATCATCATCTAGAGATACAAGGGGTGTCCCCTTAGGAAAGTGATCAAAGATCCAATTACGTACTTGAGGAAGTCCAGGAACACCGACTAGAATTTCCTTGTATGTACTGGGATCAAGGACTGCTTCATACTCTTTCTTCTGCTCTTTATCAGCAACAACTACGTAGATAGCCTCTTTCGGAATGCGATATTCTTTTAGTATAGCTAAAGTCTTATCACGGCATCCTTCAGCTCTTTTATAGGAGGGAACTACCACAGTATAGTCTGCGGACATCTACTCTTATCTTTTATTTAGTAGAAGAGGTAGATGAGTTTCTTTACAAGCTTAGTTAATAAGATCACATATCAAATAAATAAAGCAGTTTCAGATCCTGAAGCTGAAGCGTATGCGGCAGCCCAGGCTAAACAGGCCCAGCAAGATGCCGCAGTTGCGGCAAATAAGGCTAATAAAGAAGAAAAGGCTGAGGCAAAAGCGAAAGCAGCTAAGGATGCTAAGGATGCAGCTGAAAAACTTTCTGCCCGGAGTAATTCAAGTATATCAGGCTTTGCTGGAGAATCATCACAACAAATTCTTATAGTATTTTTTGTTCTTGCATATATCACAGTCGCAACATACGGTGGTCATCTTGCTGCGAATCGTGATATCGGATATTCAACCGCAGGTCGTATTGTTTCGTTTATTTACGGAACAATTCTATTTCCAGTTTTAATTATTCAATATATGTGGGACACATTTAAAGAGGGAAAAGAATCAATTAATTACTCATTTTTACCGATCAGTACATATGTACCGACTGGTGATTTAGAAAAGCTTGTATTAGGACCTTTTTGTTATGTACCAGATCAAGCAAGTGTTAATGCAACTGCGAAAGTCGCTCAAATGTATTTAGAGGCTTTTCAAAGAACTGCGGCATCTGCAGCACCCCCTATCGATAAAACACCTCCTGTTGCCAAGCCTCCTGTTTCATCAACGGTCTAAGAAAGTATCAGTATATCTATATAGATTCAAATGGCAATGCCTCTTGTAAGCATTGTGACACCTACATATAACCGTAGACGCTTCTTTCCAACTCTAATACGAATGATTGAAACTCAAACGTATCCGAGAGACCGTATGGAATGGATTGTGTACGACGATGGACAGGATCCTGTCGGTGATCTAATTGATGAGGCGCAGCACCGGTTGCCCCGTACAATTTACATTCGCGATGAGGAAAAGCAGACACTTGGTGAAAAACGCAACCGTCTAAACCGTGAAGCCAAGGGGGAGATCTTAGTCGCCTTTGATGATGATGATTTTTATTTTCCGGAACGTGTATCTGCTGCGGTAACTGCTCTACGTTCAAACCCGACAGTAGATCTGGCTGGATCTTCAGAAGTTTATATGTATTTTACAGATACGAAGGAAATTCTAAAGATTGGCCCGTATGGAAAGACTCACGCCACGAATGGCACGATGGCCTGGCGCAAACGGTATGCCTCAAGTCACGTGTACGACGAAGCGGTAGCCTTTGCGGAAGAAAAGTCTTTTCTTGATTCATATAAGAATTCATTAATACAATTAAATCCTATGAAGGTAATGCTTGTAATGAGTCACAGTGACAATACATTTGACAAGTCTATTCTTAGAGCGTCAGAGAATCCATTTTTGAAAAAGACGCCCTTACAACTTAAGGACTTTATCAAGGATCCATTAGTCTTTACTTTCTTTGCTTCTTTGTGAAATACCTAAACATGAAAAGGACCCAACCAACAGAAGGTTGCCAGTATGCCTCAAGATGAATCGGTGTCTACAATGTTGGAAGTCTATCAACAACCACTTAATCATTCATTAAGTGAATCATCACCTACAGCAAGCCAATCAGCTGATATTAAAGTACCCCTACATCCGCATCAACTTGCAATGATTCAGGCAATGGAAGAAAAGGAATATGCGTGTATTCACGGATTTAGACTGGAAAATGAAATACATTTTAGTCAGTTTGCGATTGTAGGCGATAAAGTTGGATCAGGGAAGACTTTAATGATGCTTGGATTTTTAGCGCAGATGAAGGCGAAAGCACTTAGAACTCAACAGGATTTGAAAGTATTTTCTCGTATTCATCCACAGTCAAAGTCGACCTTTTGGAGCCATAAGCCAATTGCACCCATTGATTGTTCAGGCGCAACACTCATTATCGTACCGCATACACTCTTTCACCAATGGAAGCATACGATTACAAAGCAGACAAACTTATCCTTTTTAGAGGTTCGGACTACAAAGACTCTTGAGAAGCCTGATTTTATTTCACTGATTAAAACTCGTGATGTTACTCTGATGTCCAATACGATTATTAAACATTTTATGGAAAAGAAGGTTCACGAGACAATGCAGTGGTCTCGAGTTGTGTTTGATGAAATGGATAATGTTCAGTTTACATCTACTACACCTATGCCAAAGGCAAATTTTTACTGGGGGATGACAGCCACGTGGTCAAATCTACTTTTTCACGGATTGTACATGTACATGTCTGAGGCATTCTTGAATCGGCAGATACAGATAGGTCTCCACCCCGAACTTGCGATCCTACTACAACAAGATCAGGCAACAAATGGACAAAATTACTATGCGCGATATGATATTAAAAGTCAAAACTTCTTTGCGCCTTTTGTTACAAAGCATCCGTCAAGAGGTCATCTTGTATTGCGTTCTTCAAATGCGTTTATGGAGCAGAGTTGGAGAACACCACCTGTTATCGAGCAGAGAATTATCTGCGAGTCGCCGATTGTACACAGGCTAGTCTCTAGTTTTGTTAACCAGGAAATTCAGGAGTTGCTACACGCTGGTGATGTACAGACTGCGCTTCAGCGTCTAGGTGTTACCGCTGAGAATCAAAGTTCTCTCATAACAGCTGTCTGTGATTCACGAGAGAAGGATCTTGAGCGTCTTGAGAAGACATTAGCTTTCAAGGAAACGATGGACTACAGTACTCCTCAAATAAAAGAGGCGGCCATTTCATCCTTACAGACTCGTATTGGTTCACTCAAGGAGCAAATTTCAAATCTGAAGGAGCGCATTACAAATGCGAAGAATGAAATCTGCGCAATCTGTTACGATGAACCGACAACGCCGACCTTTGTAATGTGCTGTTCACGTATCTTTTGCGGAGCGTGTATAGTTAACTGTATGCAGCGAAAGAGTAGCTGTCCTCTCTGTCGTGCTGACTTAGATTACAAGAAACTCTGTAGCATTGAAATGGGTGAAAATCTACGATTAATGACTAAGGCTATTGTAGAGGCTGCGCCTAAGCTTCTTAAGAAAAAAGATGCGTTGCTCAAGTGTATAATGGACTCGAGCGGTGGTCGGTTTTTAGTCTTCAATCGTTATGATAATCCGTTTAATGAGATTGAAGGAACTCTCATTGAACAGGGCTATCGGGTAGCGACAGTGCGTGGCAATAAGGATCACGTCTCGAATGTGCTCAACCAGTTCGAGAAGGGTGAAGTTAAGATTTTACTGATGAACTCGGCTACTGCGGGTGTAGGAATGGATCTGAAGTCTGCGACACACGTGATTCTAATGCACGCAATGCGAAAGGAAGAAGAGCGTCAGATTATCGGTCGTGCTATGCGTCTAGGACGAACAGCACCACTGAATTTAATACGATTGTTACATGAGGAAGAACAACAGATTATAATTTAGTGTTTATTGGATCGTGTCTTTCTTGACTTTGACTTGGCCTTCTTTGTCTTATTTCTATGATTTACCTTTCTACGTCTTCCACCTGTCATTGTAGGATTCGCCATCGCAACAGCATTAGCTGCTACGCGAGCAGCTGACTCTTCAGGTGTTTCATCAGAACAATACGGAACCGCAATGGGAGTCTGCCCGTACTGAATTTCTTGGCATAGGCCACGAATGTGTTGCACATTCTTACCGATACCATTCCACCCAATACCACAATAGCCTAAGTGAGCAGATACCGGTGCAACATTAAGATTTGCAGCGTACTTAATATGATTAGGTGCATATTGCTTGGTTTTTTCCATATAGAGTTTGGTCTGAGAACCTGATAGACTTGTTATGCCAAATGCACCACCTGCTTGTCCTGTTCCTTTATCTCCCTCTTCAATGCCAACATTGGAATCAGAATCTGCACCTTGGCCTATCTTTTCTTCTTCTACTTCTTTGGATGCAGCATCCGCAACAGCCTTTGAAGGGGCAATTGCACTAGGTTCCTTGCTAGGATCTGTTGTCGGATCTATAGCAACCTTTCCTAGAACCTTGTCAACTAACACCTTTACTTGCGCATATTCAGCACGGTATGCAGGCCTCCACGGTCCAAGTGTTCCTGTCACATTTAGTATCTCCTCGAACCGAGCAGCAAGTAGTGGATCAAAGCAATCAAGGTACTCCTTATAGGTAGCAAAGCCATTGAAGGTTCCCTTGACCGTTGTCGTCAAACTAATCCGATAGGCTGAGGGCGGCTCGATACCACCCACTAACTTGCGCATATCACTGATATTGTTCGTGCGGCTGCCTAGTTTTGTTAGAATTCCTTCGGTCTTCAAGATCATAAATCCAGGGTGCACGAAATTAGGGGGGATCAAAGGAACCAAGTCAACCACAGATCCAGCTCCAAGGCCTCCTGTTCCTATACTCCACATCGTAGTCTTCAGGCCAGATGAGCGAATGGCAACACGATCAAGTGTAAGAATTCCTGATTCAAGCAAGCTATTGTAGACATTACGACTATAGTCAACAAAGAGTTTAGGACCACCGAAGGTCATGCAGTGTATAGGAGGTGTTATTAAACCGGCACGCTTGAATCCGCCGAGGATAAGAGATGCAAGAGTCGCATTTGCAGCGCCCAAACTGTGGCCTGTTATGACAATACGGTCAATTGGAAGCTTTAGAAACTTTGTCTCAAGCGCCTTACAGACTTTATTCATTATGTTTTTCATTTGTCTTACAAAGCCTTGGTGGCACAGAAAACTTGATTGCTTGATTTCCTCTGCAAAGACCTGGCTACCCGTTTGACCGCCGAATGTACATGTCTTAAGAACTTCATCAATTCCAAGTGGTAGCAAGTTCGCATCAGCTAAGCCCCCGCCAATCGATATAGTTCCACGAAATGCAATATACAGAATCTTTTCACCGGGAAAAGGAACATTTGCCTGCTTCTGTGAATAATCGAGATACTGAAGATAGCAAGGTGTATCATCCATATGACCAATTGTGTTCAAAATCAGGCCATCTTTATTTTCAGGACGAATGGGATTCGGAACGATAACAAACTTTTCCTGCTTCTTATTCGGTGAAACTAAACGACTGTAGTCAGTACGAATAATTCCTAGTGCCGTGTTAAATACAATCGGGTTGTAATGTACGAATTGCGCAGTCTTGGCAATGACCTCGTTAGGGTCGTACATTAAACGTGAAATCATCGCGGCTTGACTCAATGCTGCTTCATACTGACCAATCAAAACTTTTCCAGAAACCTTTTTGGCATCTAGAAGAGTTTGTAAATATGTAAATCCCTTTGCGATTGTTGACATTCTAATTATAAAGAGTATTAAAATTCACGCTTAGCAATTGTCTTTATTCCCTTCATTTTCTTTGCCATCTTTTCAAAGGATCCTTGTTTTATATGATTGACAGGATCCCAGACACCGTAATATGTACTATAGGCATTTTCCCACTCTTTGTCTGTATACAAATCTGGAAATTCATCTCTTGTTATATATTTTCGGTCAAGCATAAAATAGACATTTTTTGAGCCACGTAAGATAGGATACGGAACATCATTATTTCCGATAAGTGAAAAGTACTTTTCTACCTTTTCTCCAGCTTCTAGATCAAATTCATAGATTGAGTCACCAATATAGACGTACCGTCTAGCAGAAATCTGAAGAAGAATTGAGTTTCCAATAAAAGATTTAGCTTGAGATTTAGTGTGATCAGCGTGAGGTGGCCCAGAACTCTTTCCAATCCAGATCTCATCACACGTGTACACTTTAAGTTCTTTAGTATATTCATATGTATCCTTAGTTTCATTGTATTTGCCTTTTACTATAGTAACTGTCTTACCATCAACGGTCACTTCAAAGGGTCTAGCAAAATTATCGTGAATCTGATATTTCTTTACCATTCTATCTACTTGTAGACGCAAAGTTGCTTAGGTATACTCATTGAGTCAATCTTGCGTGCCATACTTGTTGGAATCTTAAGATTTGGATTTGCTGCTGCGTTTTGTAGAAGCAATTCAGGAATCTCCTCAATCATACAGCCCTTTTCATCTGAATACTGAATCATCTGTTTCCATGTATTGTACATAGATGATTGGCGAGTCAGAACTTGCGTAAATTGAAGTTGTGCTGGTGTAGGTACGGTATCCACGGGATATTCAGATAGAAATCCATTTGTAATCTTAAGTTTAAGTTGAAAACTTGGTCTTAATAGATTCCAATTCTGATAGAAAAAGGCCCAGTAATCTGCCTTGTCGCTCAGATCAAACAGAATAAGAAATTCCTTGTAGTGTGTCCAAGCATCTGGAACTGAGGCTAGACGCTTATGAATATTTTCGTGAACACAGAGACCTGATAGATTTCCTAAATTGTTCTCCACTTCGGGAATGATGAGAGGATCCCAGAAATCGTAGAGGCACGAGTGACTGAATTTTAGAATATCTGTACTTGGTTCTTCAGTTTCACCTTCTTCCATCGTAAGTTCGGGTGGCTCAAAACTAGCATCTTGTTGTAGATTAATGCTTGCTGAGTCGCAGCCCTTGATTGATCTTAAGATGACTCGTAGATCTGCGGAGGCGAGAACCTCAGGACGAATCTGAATGCCTAACCATTTCTGAACACTACTTGAAGGAAATTCCATAGGAACGTAGGTGCTCAGACGAACAATATGCTGATAGGCACGACCCTTGATTTCATTGCAGATCAGAAGAAGTGGATGGGTTGTTTGACCTGCTTTCCAACCACGCATATAGTCAAGAAGCTCACTGAGACCACCCTTTTCACCCAGACTGAGACCGTCGATCTCATCAAGTAGAACTGCTAGCTTATGTTTATTGCTGGTCGGAGACATTGCTTCCAAAACAGACTTTTGAGTTAGCAAAGGGATAATCTGCTTTTTGAAGGCCTGGCCACTTCGTGTATGACTTGCGTTCAGTTCAACAATTCGGTAGCCATTTTCTTTTAGAATCTCTCTAGCTAGAGTTGTTTTACCAACACCTGGAGGTCCTACGAGTAAAAAAGCTGCTGTATCTGGAGTTTCTAACCATCGTCTGAGTAAGTCTTCGACACTCGGATGAAGGTGAGCATATGACATTTATTCTTAGACCGCTGGGCATTTTTAAACGGGCACTTCTTATCTAAGAGCATCCAGCTGCCTTCTTAAAAGCTAAGGCTTGTGTAAAACGACTCAATGCCAAACAGGTATCTCCATCCCAGACACCTTCCCAGGTGAGATTATTCAACTTACAGGCATTACAGACTGCTTGTACACTTTCGGCTGAAGCGGGTACTGCTGCCATAGCGGCTACGGCTGGAATAGCAGCTACATAATCACGATTACCAACTGTTCCACTTGCCGGTACAGCAGCTACACCAGAAACAGCGGGTGTGCCCATAATGTTTGCAGATGTATAGGCAATAAATGAATTACCTGTACCTGCCACTCCAAACTTTTTATTATCACTTATATTCCCTGCTGAGATATCAGATGCTTCAGTTTTTGCTAATCCACCTACACCAAGTGTGTCAACGCAACCAGTTCCAGAAATATATGTTAAGTAATCCGGACACATATTAATTGTCGGAGGCCAGAGTTTTGAGGTAGACGGAATGTTTCCAAACCATCTCATTCCAAAAAAGAGCATAATCAGACTGACACCTATCGCATAAATAACAGTCCTTCCAAGGTTTGCAGATGAATATAATGCAAAGGTACCACCTGCTACAAGAACAACACTGAAAATAACGTAAACCACGTACGAATAATTTATGGTATTCAAATTAATTCCTCCGATTACAATATCTCCACTACTAGGTGCTGGAGCCATTCTATCTACCCTTCATTTTTAATAATTTTTCTTACCGTAGCATCTCCAATTTAAGAAATTTGAGATGTATGGTAGAACCGCTCAAATTCATTTCCTTAGAAATAAATTTTTACGGTAGTTGGTATTGACCATTAAAAATAGTCTGTACCAAATTTTAATTTTTTGTATATTTTTAAGTCATACTATGACCTAGTTTAATAGAGTGTAGGGTAATACGCGACCTGCGCAGGGCCCGTGCCGCCAGGGACATCGTCCGTCTGCGTGGCGCTGTGGAGCTCGATGTAGCCCGTGAGGTAATCAGCGTTAGCCGTGGCACCAGGGGCCGGCCCGCCAACACCGAATGTTGAGACCGTAGGGACGAGGAGCTGGATCTTGCGGAAGACGCGGCCAGAGGAAAGAACCGTCTTTCCGAGGTCACGGAGAACACCGCCCGCACCGATCGTGGAGATGGTGGACGTGTATTTGGAGGGCGCAGAGCCCAATGAGCCCCACACCGCATTATCGAAGCTGCCGTTGAGGTATGAGCCGCCCGCGCCTGAGCCCGGTGTGTAGGCGAGGACCTTGTTCGCGATGTTAGCGAGAGGGATGAAGTAGCCGCGCGCCTGATTGCGAGTTCCACGCATGCCAGTTTCCATTTGTTATACCTCCGGCTTAGAAAAAAAAATAGGAGTATTGATATTCTTGTTTTTTTGCCGTAGGGAAACTTGACTCCAAACAGAATGGACTTCCAGGACATCCAAAATCAAGCCGCAATGGTTTTACCAAATACGAATCCTCTACCGGATAATGGAATGAATGGACGAGTGAATTTGGCACCGAGTGATTCTGCCGGTGGCCAAGCTGCAGTTCCTGGATTCACCTACCGCACCTCTGTAGAGAATTCGTTTGCCGCAGATGCTCTCCGTGGAAACTGGGAAGTGACACCTCTCGCCTCAGCCTTTTTTACTCAGACGAATGTGCTTACAATTCAAAACCAAATCCGTAAGGCCGTATATGATAAGTCTGGGCCCAAAAAATACGTAATTGACGATCAGTCAGTTGATGAATTAACAATTATTATGCGCACGATGTATTTACAGTACGCGCAGAACCTGCCGTACGGAATTACAAACCAAATTGAAAAACTAAATGAACTTGTTTGTAATTGGTCTGTACCGCATATCTTGTCGGCCGTTGACCATTATAATTATTATTTGAATGATATCAGCCATATGCCGGTACCTTTAGCGCGCTCCGTAAGCCTCAGTTCTGCCGGTACCAAATCATTGCCTCTCAATCCATTTGTCTAATTTTACGTATGCTTGAGCTTGAGTACGCGCTTTGCCTCAGACTTCTTAAGGGGTGCTCCGGATGCCGCAGCTTCACGCGCCTCTTGGAGTCCAACCCAAGCCTTCTCAAACTGAACTAGGTCGCGTGTCCAGAGTTCAGATGCCGTAGTTCCCTTCAGTGTAGTAAGTGCAATCTGGGCTGCTTCAACATGCTTTCGCGCATCCTCTACCGCCGAAGCCTTTACTCTATCCATTCGCATCCGTAGTAGATATTCATACGAATCCACAGACTCTGGATCCGTAAGATTATCCAGTGGAGGCAGATTTTCGGCTCGTAGTGCCGCAACAATCTCCTCATCTGTCCGGCGCCGTAGATCCATACGATCCTCCAGAAGTGCTAGCAGAAATCGTGCCTTTGCATCAAACTCAATGAGTTCCCGCTCAAGACGCCCAATTTCTAAGGTCTTGCGTGTCTCATAGCCGGTAAGGCGAACCTGATAGTAATCCTCCATCATATCACCTACAGTTCCGTAGCGCTTGATCTTCATCTCAGGACTGAAGCAGACCATATTGGTCGTATGCCACGTTGTATTGAGCTGTAGCATCTTCTCAGACGCTGCCGGATCAGAGCGCATATCAAAGTATACATCGGATTCAAAGTAAAGAACAAACTTGACCTCCACATCATTATACAGGTCATCAAATGACTTAAGAATTGGCTTTGTACCCTTTGCCTCGTCACCCGTACAGAGTGTATCGAGATATGTCTTGTAATCCTTGGTCCACGTACCGATCGGGAGTTCCGTGACTGTAATTGTGTACTTGCTGTCATCCCACGTAGCCTTTCCCTTTGTAGTCCAACTGGTCTCCGTAGGCCGGTTAATTGTCCCCTTGAAGCCATACCACCACGGCTGCAGAACAAGTCCTGCAAGGGTTGAGCGACTCAGATTCAGACGATCGCGGAGCAAAGCGATAACATCACTAGGATTGTGCGGAGGGATATTTGCTGAGAAGCCAGTGCCGATACCAACCGCTCCATTGATGACGAGTAGAGGTACTACAGGCTGATAATATTCAGGCTCTACAACCTGCCCATCATCATCAATATGCTTGAGAATACTACCGTCCTCCTTACGAAACAGAGCATCTATGATGGGCTCCATCTGCGTGTGGATATACCTCGGCTGGGCTGCATCCTCACCTCCCATCAGACGAGAGCCAAACTGACCAATCGGCATTAGCAGATTGATATTGTTACTGCCGACGAAGTTCTGAGCCATACCTGTAATTGTTGAATTCAGGGAAGCTTCGCCGTGATGATAGGATGCGTGCTCAGATACATATCCTGCGAGCTGGGCTACCTTGATTTCTGACTTGAGATTGCGCTTCAGACAGCAGAAGAGAATCTTACGCTGCGACGGCTTGAGACCATCCATTACGTGCGGCAACGATCTCAGATTGTCCGCATTGCTGAAGTGAATGAGTTCATCATTGATAAAGCGGCTATACGGAATGACGCCACCCTTGCTTACAGATAGCGTTCGGCGAGGATCAAAGGTATTGAGCCACTGCTTACGGTCATCAGCGCGCTTCTTTGAAAACGCCAGGCACAGCGATTCATCACTTTCCTCATCCCACTTGTACTTCATATCAAATAGATTCTTGAACCACTCACGAGCCTCCTGAGGTGTGCTCGTACCCAATCCCTTATAATACTTGATCGTCCAACCCTTCAGAGCATCATCACCCTTTGCGGCTACTTCGGTTTCACGCCACGTCTCAAACTCAGACTGGCTGTAGAATGAACGAATATCACTGCGCTTGCTCATCTTGAGTAGCGGAGTAGCGAGGCAGCAGAGGAAGTCACGCTTCAGCAGTGATAGCCAGAAGGTATGAAAGAAGTTCATTAGCAGACCCTTGATGTGGCTACCATCGTGATCCTGATCAGTCATAATCATAACGCGACCATATCGGAGTGTCTTGATATCTGTATAGACCTTGCCTTGCTCCAGACCTAGAATCTTCTTGATTGCAGTTAGTTCCTCATTCTTGTTGAACTTTTCCTGACTGATATCTTTGACGTTTAACATCTTGCCTCGTAGAGGAAAGACACCCCACTTCTCCCGACCGACAACTGCAAGGCCTGCGATAGCAGACGCTGCAGCTGAGTCTCCCTCAGTCAGAATGAGTGTACATTCACCACTACGAGGAGTGCCAGCCCAAAGCGCATCCTCAAGCTTAGGAAGTCCACGCAGTGTCTTTCGCTTTGTACCATCTGTCTTCTTAGCATCCTTGGCGGCCTTAGCATCTAGGATGGCTTGAGCCTCCTCAAGCAAGCCAATCTTGATCAGTGAATCCGCAAGCTTTTCTGACTTGAACTGTGAGCCAAACTTAGTCGCGGGCGTCGTCAGAGTTTCCTTTGTTTGGCTATCAAACGAAGGATTTACGATTGTAGAGTTGATGAAGAAGACCACAGTATCCTTCAGCTGACTCGGCTTGATATCGATACGCTTCTTCTTTGCTGCATCGGAAAAGTTACCAAGAACAACACGGAGAATAGTCTCTACGTGCTTACCACCCTTCCGAGTATTGATACCATTGACAAACGAGATATGACGGTCATCAGGTGAGTCGTCCTCAGCAAAGAGATTCTTAGCGAGAACAGCACCGACCTCCCAGCGATCTCCACAGCGCTCGTATGCGTGACCGCTGCCATCACGAACAAAGAGATTAATGAACTTTTCAAACGTATTTGTCGGTACTACAGATCCCTGCCAGCTAATCTTGACATCCTTACCGGCCATTGCGGCTAGCTCAATTGCTCTAGTGTGGAGAACACGGTCCATTGCGCTAAGATCTAGACCAGGAAACCGGCTCACATCAGGCTCGTAGGAGATCTTGACGAACCCCTTGGTAGACTTGTCCTTTACAATGGACGGCTTGCCACACGTAGCCATATGATCGGTCCAGGTCTGCGTGTACTTCTGACCTGATGCGGGATTGCGAGTGGAAAGAGTAAAGCGGTTGCTAAAGATATTCGTCAACTTCGCACCATAGCCATTCTTACCACCGACAATCTTCTCCTCCGTCTTATCATAATTGCCACTGGTCAAGAGATGACCAAAGATAAGTTCTGGTGCGTAGACCTTGTGCTCCTGATGAATGGCAATCGGAATACCATCGCCGTCATTTTCAACCTCAATGAGAACGGCACCTGCTGTAGTGCGACCTACGGTGATCTCAATGTGCTTGATCGGCTGTGCACCTGTTGCAGTCTGCGAGCGAACAAGAGCATCACGAGCATTTACAATGATCTCGTCAAAGATCTTGTAATAACCAGGATTAAATGCGACCTTCTGGTGCATCATCTTATTTGTCTCGGCGTTGTATACCCATCGGACTTCCTCGTGAGTTTCCGTTGAGCCCACATAGGTGTCAGGGAGTTCGAGGATATGCTCACGGTGAGTGTGCTTCTTATATTGGTCTGCCATACCAGGCCAAGGGGAGGGGTCACGGGTCAATTTTTGGATTGCTTTTTTACAGGTTTCTGCAAAGTCTTTTTCATTCTATAAGAGTAGAATGAAACAGACTAGATATAGAACTAAAAGAAGAACGCAGAGGAAATCTAGACGCCATATGCGTAGATACGCAGGAGGTGGACTACCGTCAGGTGCGGGATTTCCTTTATCCTATACAACTCCTTCGTATAGGGAGCCTTCGGCATCTGCTGGTAGCAATCTCCAGATTTCTGAGCCCGGCTTGGCACGCCCTGTCTTGAATCCGACTGGTGGTGGAAGACGTAGGTCGACCTTACGTAAGAATAGAAATGTAAAGGTGGGTGGTTTCTATCCGAGTGTGATGGGTTCTTTTTTACAAAATGCGGCAGGTATTGTCCCAGCTACACTTTATTCTGGTTATAAGTTATTTAAAAATAATAAGACAAGCCGAAAGAATTAGGTTATCTTTTTGATAAAGTATCGATAATTCTTTTAAAATGATCTGACTTGTTCTGAATGTAGGTTACTACTTCAGAAGAATCTAGTTTTTTAATAAGTTCATTAAAGCCTTCCATTTTACGAAGTAACGGATTCAATGATCCTGCATTTGGATGCCATAAATGTATAAAAGGAATTCTAGGATTTTCTGCAGTTTCAATTGAAGTGAAATATTCAAGCTTATTCCAAAAAAGCTGATCCTCAGGTGCGTATCCCCAAAATAAATGAGGATCGTATCCACCCACTTTTACATACAAATCACTTTTTACTAGGATACTGCTGCCCTTTCCACCATATCCATTTGTTGTACACTCTACTCTTTCATCAATACCCGCGTAAAATATGGATAGATCTGCCTGTAGCTTCTCGCTAAATTCCTTGCTTGTTTGCCAAACAAATCGATCTGAAAATGGCTGCAATGCGACTGAACCACGATCAAGATAGATTTTTACTTTATCAAAAAAACGATCAGGAACAAGCAAGTCATTGTCGTGCATCATATAATATGTACGAGGGGGTCCATAAAGAAATCCAATATCAAAACATAGACTGCGATTGAATTGTCCAATAGGTGAGCCAAGTCCGCCAAGCATTGGAATATGAATCCAACCAAGGCATTCTGCGTTACAATACTCTCTGAATTCAGGTACCTCGCTATGCTCTACAATGACAATCGCAATCTGTAGAGTCGTTTTTGCTATCTCTGTTTTCAATACCTTTACAGTAGTTTCTAGCAATGATCGGCGACCTTTACATGGTATTACTAATAAGATATCATATGTCTTATCTAATTCTAATGGTTGTAGTATAACTTGTTCATCCTTGTTATCTATTATAGTATATAAGACATCTAATTGATCTATGTCGACTGAAAAATCCATTTATATTTCATTGTAGATAGGTATTTAGACTAGCGATTCTAGGATTTGAATACACTCATTTGGAACTTTTCAAATGTCTTTTTATATTGCATAGACTTTGCTTGAATATAAGGTTTAATATCTGAACTATACTGTTGTTTAATATATAAAATTAGCATATCCATTTCTGCAAGCAAAGGATTTTTTGTTGCAGCATTTGGATGCCATAAATGGATTAATGGCATTCTTGGAGAATCAGCATATTCGACTGAAGTAATTGATTCTACCTTCAACCAAAAGAGTTGATCTTCAGGTGCATAGCCCCAAAAAAGCTGGGGATCGTAGCCACCCACATTTGTAAAGAGGTCAGATTTAAGAATAAAACTGCCCCCTTTTGCACCAGGCATATTTCGTGTACATACAGCTTGTTCATCTATACCATTATAAAAAATAGATAGATCGGCCTGTAGCTTTTCGCTAAATTCTTGATTTGTTTGCCAAACAAATCGATCTGAGTAAGGCTGAAGGGCAACAACACCACGATTAAAATAAACCTGTACTTTATTAAAAAAAATATCGGGAACAAGCAAGTCACTATCGTGCATCATATAATACTTACAAGGAGGACCATACAGATGACCGATATCAAAACAGAGTCCACGATTAAATTGTCCTAGAGGAGATCCCACACCTCCAGAAAGAGGAATATGAATCCATCCGAGGCCTTCGGTAAAGGCATACTCTTTAAATTCAATACTATCTGTGTGTTCAACTAAAGTAATTACGATACGTAGATCTGTTTTTGCTATCTCGTGCTTCAGCACTTTTATTGTTGTTTCTAATAAAGGCTTACGCCCCTTACACGGAATCACAATTGAAATATCATAAGGTTCCTTTGACTCTAGAGCCTTGAACGCAGGTCGTTGACGATTCTGATTGTCAATCGATGTCTGTTCATTGTAATCTATTTTATAATCATTCATCGGATTCTCATTATTATAGATCATTACTACTTCATCAATGCATTGAATACGGGGTGATCCTGCCATTTCAGCAAGAGGGATATTAAAGACCTGGTCTGCAGTAAACATCGTTTGTTTGCCATTAAAGATATTTAGATCCTTTGGCAGCTTATTCCATAGAAAGGCCTTTGCAGTAAAAAGATGGCTGAAGACCCAGCCGCACTCACGAAACCCACGACCTCTCTTTTCAGATGTATAATGATGTTC
>Ga0209088_10000089_pt1 | contig 67098 bp, 55 predicted proteins | sample S_140625_EF_Meta_FD_187324 | JGI IMG/M metagenome (GOLD analysis project Ga0209088, IMG submission 187324) | Freshwater microbial communities from Lake Simoncouche, Canada to study carbon cycling - S_140625_EF_MetaG (SPAdes) (version 2) | ecosystem: Environmental > Aquatic > Freshwater > Lake ... | reverse complement strand
ATAATTGTAAAGAAAGATTAGAAGCTTTTGCAATCAAATCTAAACGTTGGTTCACGTCATCAATTTCTTCACTCAATTGTTTAGCACGATCCTGCATGCTACGTGTAATATGTAAAGACTCAATCTTTTTTTCTAAAAACAACACTTGCAATAAATAAGTGACTTGGTTGTTTTGCTTGGTCAATATTTTTATTTTCTCCAACAAACGTAAACTCTGTAGGTAAAGCCCTTTGTTGTATAAAATTTTAGCATGGTCCAATTCTTCATGAATCTGCAAGTCAATATTTTCATGTTGCTTCAATACCCTAAGGCTGGCTAAAATTTGGTCGTATAAATGTGCTTTTAAATTTGACAACTGCTGCTTCTGAATGGACTCGTTTTTTCTTAAAAGCTCCTCCTCGTCATAATCCTTCATTTTGTCCAGGGCATCAAAAAGCTGGATGATCTTTAAATCAGTAGACGCAGAATTACGGGTAACGTACAACTTGAAATTGCGTTTCTCGGCCCTTTCCAGGGATTTTAACAAAATAAACAAGGCATCCGTACTCAGGTTGGGCATCGTAACTGAATTTGATTCAATTTATTGAAAATCAATGTATTATCCAAAAATTGGATCGTTTACACACTGTAAAATAGGCATAAAAATGATCAAAAACACCGAGTTTGAATCGATAAATTTGATCAGTAAGCGGGCTAAATGCCCGTTTTGTATCTATAAACTATTCAAAATCAATAAGATGAGCGAAAAAGTCTACATATTTGACACCACCCTAAGAGATGGGGAGCAGGTACCAGGTTGTAAATTGAATACCAAGGAGAAACTAGCCCTAGCCGTAAGGTTGGAGGAGTTGGGGGTGGATATTCTAGAAGCAGGATTTCCTGTCTCAAGTCCAGGTGATTTTGATTCGGTGCAACAGATAGCAAAGACTTTAAAAAATACGGTGGTTTGTGGCTTGACCAGGGCGGTACAAAATGATATCGAGGTTGCGGCACAAGCATTGAAGCCAGCGGCACGTTTTAGAATCCACACTGGCATTGGCACATCCGACTTACACATTAAATACAAATTCAATAGCACAAGAGAAGCCATCATAGAGCGTGCTGTGCAAGCAGTGAAGATGGCAAGAAATTTTACAGACGATGTAGAATTTTATGCAGAAGATGCAGGAAGAACAGACAATGTATATTTAGCACAAGTAATAGAGGCAGTTGTAAAAGCAGGTGCGACTACTTTAAATATACCAGACACCACTGGATATTGTTTGCCTCATCAGTATCAAGAGAAGATGGCATTTTTATGGAACAATGTGCCCAATATTGATAAGGCAATTTTATCTTGTCATTGTCATAATGATTTGGGTATGGCCACAGCCAATTCTATTGCAGGTGTGCTAGGTGGCGCAAGACAAATTGAATGTACGATCAATGGATTAGGAGAGCGTGCAGGCAATACCGCATTAGAGGAAGTAGTGATGATTTTAAATCAACATAAAGATTTAGGGTTTTACACAAATATCAATCCAAAATTATTAAATCCAATTAGTCGCGAAGTGTCAGATATCATGCGCATGGCAGTGCAACCAAATAAGGCAATTGTAGGGTCGAATGCATTTTCACATTCATCGGGCATTCATCAGGATGGATTTTTGAAAGAAGCACAAACTTATGAGATCATGAATCCTGCAGAAGTAGGCGCCGAAGACACTAAAATTGTGTTAACAGCAAGAAGCGGAAGATCAGCGCTAGCGCACCGTTTACACAAATTAGGATTTGAATTCAACCGAAACGATATCGATGCATTGTATGCGCTTTTTGTAGAAGTCGCAGATAAAAAGAAGGAAGTAGTGGAATCAGATTTACAAGCAATGGCATCAGCCTACAATTCAACAATGGTCTCTCAATAAAGAGGTCAATGAAAATAAATAATTGAACAATGGGGAATACATTATTTGGAAAAATTTGGGATAAGCATGTGGTGAAGCAAATCACAGATGGTCCATCGGTATTGTATATCGACAAACATTTTATTCACGAAGTCACAAGTCCACAAGCATTTACTGGTATTGAAAAAAGAGGTGCAAGTATTTTTCGTCCAGCACAAATTGTGGCGACAGCAGATCATAATGTGCCTACCATGAATCAGCACTTACCCATTGCCGATCAGCTATCACGTTTTCAGGTAGATACTTTGATTGACAATTGTGCAAAGCATGGTGTGACATTGTATGGACTAGGACATCCGAATCAGGGGATCGTGCATGTGATAGGACCCGAATTAGGGATCACGCAACCAGGCATGACCATTGTATGTGGCGATAGTCATACGTCTACACATGGTGCATTTGGATCGGTGGCATTTGGCATTGGAACCAGCGAAGTAGAAATGGTTTTTGCATCACAATGTATTATGCAAACCAAACCAAAATCAATGCGTATCAATATCGAAGGAAAACTGAATGCGGGTGTGGTATCAAAAGATATTATTTTATACATCATTGCTAAAATATCCGCATGTGGTGCAACAGGTTATTTTGTAGAATATGCAGGATCAGCCATTCGTGCATTGAGTATGGAAGCAAGAATGACTATTTGTAATATGAGTATCGAGATGGGTGCACGTGGAGGCATGATTGCGCCAGACCAAACGACTTTTGATTATATCCAAGGAAGAATGTTTGCACCAACGGGCGCAGACTGGGATAGGCAATTAGCGGAATGGAAAACATTGTACAGTGATGCAGATGCGCATTTTGACATGGAAATTAATATAGACGCAGCAGACATTGAACCCATGATCACGTATGGCACCAATCCTGGTATGGGCTTATCGGTAACAGGCGCTTTGCCTACTATGGAAAGCTTTACAGATGCAACAGAAAAACAAAATTACGAGAAGGCATTAAAGTATATGGGCTTAACAGCAGGACAGAGTTTATTGGGTATGCCTGTACAAAATGTATTCATTGGATCTTGTACGAATTCAAGGATCGAAGATTTTAGATTAGTGGCAAGTATCATAAAAGGCAAACAAAAAAATCCAGCTGTTAAAACATTGATTGTACCAGGATCACAGGAAGTGGCAAAGCAAATTAAGCAGGAAGGATTGGATAAAATATTTGAAGCAGCAGGTATTGAAATTAGACAAGCAGGCTGTAGCGCATGTTTGGGTATGAATGAAGATAAAATCCCAGCAGGCGAATATTGTGTAAGCACGAGTAACAGAAACTTTGAAGGACGTCAGGGTGCAGGTGCAAGAACGATGTTGGTGAGTCCGCTCACTGCAGCAGCGGCTTTGTTAACTGGTAAAATCACAGACATTAGAACTTTATTAAATTAATTAAAAGTTAGAGCCTAACTATAGAATCATTGGTATATGCAATCATTACAAACAATTACGAGCAAATTTATTCCATTGCGTATCGAGAACGTCGATACGGATCAGATTATACCTGCACGATTTTTAAAAGCTACTACCAAAGATGGTTTTGGTAAAAATTTATTTAGAGACTGGAGGTATGAAAATGATGATGAGACAAAACCAAAAGCAGATTTTGTTTTGAATCAAGCACAATACAGTGGCGCCATTTTAGTGGCAGCAAAGAATTTTGGATGTGGATCTTCGAGAGAGCATGCGGCATGGTCTATTTTAGACTATGGCTTTAAAGTAGTGGTGTCTAGTTTTTTTGCAGACATCTTTAAAAACAATGCATTGAACAATGGCGTATTGCCAGTGACGGTGAGCGACGCTTTTTTACAAGAAATTTTTGCACAAGGTCCTAATGATAGTTTGTCTGTGGATTTGGCAGCACAAACCATCACCATTGATGCAACTGGCGCTTTTGAAACATTTGAAATGAATGCGTATAAAAAAACTTGTTTGTTGAATGGCTACGACGACATTGACTATTTATTAAGCATGAGGGAAGAGATTGCAGCATTTGAAGCAAAAAAATAAAAAAGTATTATAATACTATGGAAAAGAAAATTGCAGTGATATTGGGAGATGGGATTGGTCCAGAAGTAACCAATCAATCCATTAAAGTATTGAACATGATTGCTAAACAATATGGCCATCAGTTTAGTTACGAGTATGCATTGATGGGCGCGGTAGCCATAGACGAAACAGGTAATCCATTACCAGACGAAACCATTGCTATTTGTAAAAATAGTGATGCTATTTTATTTGGCGCCATTGGTGATCCAAAATATGATAATGATCCAACAGCGAAAGTAAGACCAGAGCAAGGCTTGTTAAAATTGCGTAAGGAATTACAATTGTTTGCAAATATCCGTCCAGTAAAAACCAATCCTTCTTTACAGCACTTGTCCCCGTTAAAAGCCAAGTATTTAGAAGAGGTAGACTTTGTTATTTTTAGAGAATTAACTGGCGGGATTTATTTTGGTGCAAAATCATTGAGTGAAGATGGCACCGTGGCCAAAGACGATTGTTCTTATAGTGTGATGGAGATTGAGCGCGTGGCGCATTTGGCATTTCAGTATGCGCAAAAAAGAAAACAACATCTAACATTGATAGATAAAGCCAATGTATTAGAAACATCTAGACTTTGGCGTAAAGTTGTTCAAGCCATTGCAAAACAATACAACGATGTACAAGTAGATTATTTATTTGTAGACAATGCAGCGATGCAAATTATTTTAAACCCTGCGCAGTTTGATGTGGTGTTAACAGAAAATTTATTTGGTGATATTTTAAGTGATGAAGCATCGGTATTAGCGGGTTCATTAGGCTTATTACCTTCTGCATCGGTAGGTACGAGTGCTGCTTTGTTTGAACCAATCCATGGTTCTTATCCGCAAGCAAAAGGAAAAGACATTGCTAATCCAATGGGGTCTATTTTATCTACAGCTATGTTATTAGATCATTTTGGAATGCAGCAAGAAGCAAATAGTGTGCGCACTGCAGTAGACTGGTGTTTGAATAATGGATTTGTTACAAAAGACATTGATACGAGTAATAGTTATACTACAACAGCCATTGGTGACATGGTAGCTGAATTTATTGAACGACATGCAAAGGGCGAAAAGCATCCTATCCATGAGCGGCTACATAAATCAACAATAATATAAATTTTATGGAACTCAATAAATATTCAAAGACCATCACTTTAGATCCAACGCAACCCGCTGCACAAGCGATGTTTTATGGTATTGGATTAACCGATGAAGATTTGCATAAAGCACAAGTGGGTATTGTAAGTATGGGCTATGACGGCAATACTTGTAATATGCATTTAAATGGATTGGCTGCGGATATTAAAAAAAGTATTTGGGAAAACAATTTAGTAGGATTGACTTTTCACACGATTGGTGTGAGTGACGGCATGAGTAATGGCACACCTGGTATGCGTTATTCCTTGGTGAGTAGAGATGTGATTGCAGATAGTATTGAAACTGTTTGTGGCGCACAATATTATGATGGACTGATTGCCGTGCCGGGCTGTGATAAAAATATGCCAGGATCGATTATTGCGATGGGCAGATTGAATCGCCCAGCTATTATGATTTATGGTGGCACCATTGCACCAGGTCATTATAAAGGACAGGACTTAAATATTGTTTCTGCGTTTGAAGCCTTAGGACAAAAATTAGCAGGTCAATTAGATGAAGCCGATTTTAAAGGCATCATCAAGCATGCATGTCCAGGCGCTGGCGCATGTGGTGGCATGTATACCGCCAATACCATGGCTGCGGCGATTGAAGCATTGGGCATGAGTTTACCCTACTCTTCGTCTAACCCAGCATTGAGTGCAGAAAAACAACAAGAATGTAAGGATGCAGGCAAAGCCATTCGATATTTATTAGAAAAAGATATTAAGCCAAAAGATATCATGACGCGCAATGCATTTGAAAATGCCATTGCAGTGATCATGGTATTGGGTGGTAGCACCAATGCAGTATTGCATATGATTGCGATGGCCAAAAGTGTAGATGTAAGTATTACGCAGGACGATTTTCAAATGATCAGTGATAAAACGCCAGTACTTGCGGACTTTAAACCATCTGGCAAATATCTAATGCAAGACTTGCATCAGTATGGTGGTGTACCAGCGGTCATGAAATATATGTTGGCACAAGGATGGTTGCATGGAGATTGTTTAACAGTCACAGGAAAAACCATCGCAGAAAATTTAGCTGCAGCACCAGATTTAGATTTTGATCTACAGAAAATCATTCTACCAAAAGAACAACCAGTAAAGACAACAGGCCATTTACAAATTATGTATGGCAATTTAGCAACAGGCGGAAGTGTAGCAAAGATTTCTGGAAAGGAAGGTGATTTGTTTGAAGGTCCGGCACGTGTATTTGATGGAGAGGAATCCTTGATTGAAGGTATTAATACAGGAAAAATAAAAGAAGGCGATGTGGTAGTGATTAAAAATGTAGGACCAGTTGGTGCACCAGGTATGCCAGAGATGTTAAAACCAACTTCGGCGATTATAGGTGCGGGCTTAGGAAAATCAGTAGCACTCATCACAGACGGAAGATTTAGTGGAGGCACGCATGGCTTTGTGGTTGGGCATATCACACCAGAAGCGTATAAAGGCGGATTGATTGCATTGGTGCAAGACAACGACATTATTGAATTGAGTGTGCAAAAACATACCATGACATTAAAAGTAGACGAAGCAATTATTGAACAAAGAAGAGCGGCTTATCAACAACCTGCATTTAAAGCAACAAAAGGGGTGTTGTTTAAATACGCAAGATCGGTAAAGGACGCAAGTGAAGGATGCGTAACTGATGAACTTTAAACTCGCCTTATGGAAACAAAACAACTTACAGGATCACAAGCAGTATTGGAAGCATGTATTGCAGAAGGCGTAGATACCATTTTTGGTTATCCGGGCGGAGCGATTATGCCTATCTATGATGCATTGTATGATTATGCGGACAAGTTAAAGCATGTGCTTGTAAGACATGAACAGGGCGGGATCCATGCTGGACAAGGTTATGCAAGAACATCTGGTAAGGTAGGTGTGGTGTTTGCAACAAGCGGACCAGGTGCCACTAATTTAGTGACAGGACTTGCAGACGCGATGATTGATAGTACGCCATTGGTTTGTATCACAGGACAAGTGTTTGCTCATTTATTAGGAACAGATGCTTTTCAGGAAACGGATATCATTAATATTACCATGCCTGTGACCAAGTGGAATTATCAAATCACAGATGCGACAGAGATCCCACATATATTAGCGAAAGCCTTTTATTTAGCAAAAACAGGAAGACCAGGACCAGTCATAATTGATATTACAAAGAATGCGCAATTTCAATCTTTTAATTACGAAGGGTATACGATTTGTAATCATGTAAGATCATACAGACCAAAGCCAATTGTCCGAAAAGAATTTATAGACGAGGCAGTGCAAATAATCAATGATGCAAAAAAACCATTGGTGATTTTTGGACAGGGTGTGATTTTAGGAAAAGCAGAAAAAGAGTTTAAAGCTTTTATAGAGAAGTCTGGCATGCCAGCGGCATGGACGATTTTAGGATTGAGTGCATTACCAACAGATCATCCACAAAACGTGGGGATGCTTGGAATGCACGGCAACTATGGCCCAAATGTATTAACCAATGAATGTGATGTATTGATTGCAGTGGGGATGCGTTTTGATGATCGTGTGACAGGAAGATTGGATAAGTATGCCAAGCAAGCAAAAATTATTCATTTAGATATTGATCCATCGGAAATAGATAAAAATATTTTAGCCCATGTGGGTGTATGGGGCGACTGCAAAGAAACCCTGCCTTTATTAACCATGGGTATCGAACAAAAAGATAGAAGCGAGTGGTTAAATGTTTTTGCAGGTTATGCAAAAGAAGAATATGAACAATGCATTCACGAAGAGATGCATCCAACTGCTGAAGCATTAAGCATGGCCGAAGTGATACAAGCCGTGAATAAAATTACTAAAGGAGATGCAGTAATGGTGACAGATGTGGGACAACATCAGATGGTCACTTGTAGGTATGCAAAATTCAATCAAACAAGAAGCAATGTGACATCGGGTGGATTGGGTACGATGGGTTTTGGATTGCCAGCAGCCATCGGTGCTAAGTTTGGCGCCCCAGAAAGAACAGTGATTGCAGTCATTGGAGATGGCGGCATACAAATGACCTTACAAGAGTTTGGTACGATCATGCAAACTGGCGTAGAAGTGAAAGTGATGATTTTAAACAATGAATTTTTGGGCATGGTGCGTCAGTGGCAGCAATTGTTTATGGATAAGCGTTACAGTTTTGTGGATATAGAAAGTCCTGATTATGTGATGCTCGCAAATTCTTATAAAATCGCTGCAGCAAAAGTCAGCAAGCGCGAAGACTTAGTAGACGCAGTCACAAAGATGTTAGATCATAAAGGGTCCTATGTATTGGAAGTGATGGTGGGCAAGGAGAATAATGTATTCCCAATGGTACCACAGGGGTGCTCGGTTTCAGAAATCAGACTTAAGTAGCAATGCTACTTAAGTCTGATTCGAGTGAGTCTAAGACGAGCTCAAATACTTTTATAGTAATATATATAAAAATTATGGAGAACGAAAAACAAGAATTTACAATCACGGTGTATACCGAAAACCAAGTTGGTTTGTTAAATCGTATTGCCATTATTTTTTCGAGAAGAAAAATTAATGTGGAGAGTTTAAATACTTCTCCATCCGAAGTACAAGGGATCCATCGCTTTACCATTGTGGTGGTTGAATCCAGAGAGGTGGTGCTTAAAATTGTACGACAAATTGAAAAGCAGGTAGAAGTTTTAAAAGCATACTACAATACCAACGATGAAATTGTATGGCAGGAGCTGGCATTGTATAAAGTACTATCCGACGAGATTACAGAGAAAGTAAAAGTAGAAAGATTGTTGAGAGAGTTTGGCGCAAGAGCAGTGGCAATCAGAAAAGATTTTATTGTTTTTGAAACAACAGGACACAGAGAAGAAACCAATAAATTAATGGAAGCATTGGCACCATTTGGATTAGTAGAATTTGTAAGAAGCGCAAGAGTAGCCATCATTAAAGAAAGCGCAGGCTTCCATGAAAAATTAAAAGACTTTGAAAAAACAAAACCAGGAATAGAATTGGTAGAAAATGAATACTTAGGACAAAGAGGAAATGTATTCACGATGTAAGATTCTAAAACTAAAATAAATATATATCATTAAATAATTATTCAAAAATTCAAACAAATCATTCAATTCATAAACTAAACAAATCATGGCAAAATTAAATTTCGGAGGAACAGAAGAAAATGTGGTCACACGCGAAGAGTTTCCATTAGCAAAAGCACAAGAAGTATTAAAAAATGAAGTAGTCGCTGTGATTGGATATGGCGTACAAGGACCAGGTCAAGCATTGAACCAAAAAGAAAATGGGGTGAATGTGATTGTAGGTCAAAGAAAAAATTCAAAATCATGGGATAAGGCAGTTGCTGATGGATTTGTGCCAGGCCAAACCTTATTTGAAATAGAGGAAGCATTAGAGAAAGGCACTATTATTTGTTATTTATTGAGTGACGCTGCGCAAATCGCTATGTGGCCAACTGTAAAAAAACATTTAACGCCAGGTAAGGCATTGTATTTTTCTCATGGCTTTGGTATTACCTATAAAGAACAAACTGGTATTGTACCTCCAGCGGATGTAGATGTAATTTTAGTTGCACCAAAGGGATCAGGTACTTCATTAAGAAGAATGTTCTTACAAGGTCGTGGCTTGAATTCAAGTTACGCGATCTTCCAAGACGCAACTGGAAAAGCACATGACAGAGTCATTGCATTGGGTATTGCAGTAGGTTCTGGTTATTTATTTGAAACCAATTTCAAAAAAGAAGTGTATTCAGATTTAACAGGTGAGCGCGGTACATTAATGGGAGCGATCCAAGGTATTTTTGCAGCACAATACGAAGTGTTGCGTAAGAACGGACATAGTCCTTCTGAATCATTCAATGAAACAGTAGAGGAATTAACACAATCATTAATGCCACTTGTTGCAGAAAATGGAATGGACTGGATGTATGCTAACTGTTCAACAACAGCACAAAGAGGTGCATTAGATTGGTGGAAAAAATTCCGTGACGCCACTTTACCAGTGTTCACCGAATTATATGATAGCGTTGCTGCAGGAAAAGAATCTGCACGTTCGATTGATTCGAATAGTAAAGCAGACTACCGTGAAAAATTAGAAGTGGAATTAGCAGAATTACACAACAGTGAAATGTGGCAAGCAGGAAAAACTGTAAGAAGTTTACGTCCAGAGAATCAACCAGGAAAATAATTGCCAAAGGCTAACTAATGAACGATACAAAATTTGTAGATCATACAGCACTAGATATTGAGGGTGCGACGCAACGACTAAAATCGGTGGTGACGCACACCCCCTTACAGTTGAATGCCAACCTGTCTCGAAAATATCAATGCAATGTGTATTTGAAAAGAGAAGACTTGCAAATTGTACGTTCGTATAAAATAAGAGGCGCATACAATATGATGCGTCAACTTTCTGCGGAACAATTGGCAAAAGGAGTGGTATGTGCCAGCGCAGGAAACCATGCACAAGGTTTTGCCTATAGTTGTAAACTATTGGGTGTGAAAGGAGTGGTATTTATGCCTATTCCATCACCACAGCAAAAAATTGCTCAAACAAAAATGTTTGGAGACAATTTTATAGAAGTTAAATTGGTGGGCGATACATTTGATGATACCGCAGTAGCTGCAAAAGCATATACAACAGCACATGGTATGACTTTCATCCCACCTTTTGATCATCCAGATATTATTGCAGGGCAGGCCACAGTAGGTGTTGAAATTTTAGAAGATCTATCACATTTTACAAATGAGCCATTGGATTATCTATTCTTACCAATTGGAGGAGGCGGATTGAGCGCAGGCGTAGGTGCTTATTTTAAATTAAAATCACCCACCACCAAAATCATTGGTATAGAGCCAGAAGGCGCGCCAAGTATGCAAGCTGCAATGGCTGCAGGACATCCAGTGGAATTAGACAATATAGATAAGTTTGTAGATGGCGCTTCTGTTAAGCGTGTTGGTGATTATACTTTTGCTATTTGCAAAAATGTATTAGATCAAGTACAGTTGGTACCAGAGGGTAAAATTTGCACGACGATTTTAGACATGTACAACGAGGAAGCAATTATTGTGGAACCTGCAGGTGCCATGTCTGTAGCAGTATTAAGTGATTACGCAGAACAGATTAAAGGAAAAAACATATTATGCATTGTGAGTGGAGGAAATAATGATATTGCAAGAATGCAAGAAATTAAAGAGCGTTCATTAATTTATGAGGGTTTAAAACATTATTTCTTGATTCGCTTTGCACAAAGACCAGGTGCGTTGAAAGAATTTGTGAACAAGGTATTAGGGGATAATGATGATATCACGAGATTTGAATACATACAAAAGCATAATAAAGAAGCTGGGCCAGCTTTAGTAGGGTTGGAATTAAAATCTAAAACTGATTATAAGGTATTGATAGATCATATGAAAAAGTATCAGATCAATTATAATGAAATCAATAAAGACGATAATATTTATGGATTTTTAATTTAATGCCTAACTTTGCGGCCACCTAAGCGCAGAACATAGAAGTGAATAAAATGAATTGTCTTACAGGAAAATAAAATGATATGCAGGTTTTAAAATTTGGAGGAAGTTCAGTAGGTACACCAAATGCCATCACAAAAGTGATTGCAATTGTAAAACAGCGTGTACAAGCAAAGCCTGCAATTGTAGTGGTGTCGGCAATGAGCGGTGTAACGGATCAGTTGATTTTACTTGCACAGAGTGCTTCACAGGGAAATGAAGCATACAAGACAATCATTCAAAATTTAGAACAAAAACATTTAGATGCCGTACGTGCACTCTTGCCAATACAACAACAATCAGGTACATTGAGCAAGGTCAAACAATTGATCAACGAAATCGAATCTAATTGCGAAGGTTTATTTATGCTAAGAGAATTGACTATGCGCATGCAGGATCGTTTAATTAGTTATGGAGAAATTTTATCTTCAAAAATTATTTCTGCAGCTTTTGAGGTAGATGGTGTAGATCAGGTTTGGTTGGATTCAAGGACATTGATTAAAACAAATAGTAAATATTTTAATGCAGTAGTAGATAAATCATTAACGAATCAAACCATTCAAGCTTATTTTGCATCATCCTCTAATCAACATGCATTGTATATCGCTCCTGGCTTTATTGCATCAGATGCAGAAGGTAATACGACCACATTAGGAAGAGGTGGCTCAGATTATACAGGAGCAATTTATGCCGCAGCATTAAAAGCATCGGTTTTAGAAATTTGGACGGATGTAAGTGGTATGATGACTGCAGATCCAAGAATGGTACAAAATGCAAAAGAGATTCCAAGGATATCTTATCATGAAGCAATGGAGTTATCGCATTTTGGCGCTAAAATTATTTATCCTCCAACGATTTTGCCAGTGATGCATGCGCATATTCCATTATGGATCAAGAATACTTTTGAACCTGAGCACCCTGGCACTTTGATTGAAAACGAATCGCCTAAAGATGATAATTTTATTCGTGGTATCTCTAGTATCAAAGACATCTGTTTATTGAGCTTGGAGGGCGCGGGTATGGTGGGTATACCAGGGTTTTCAAAAAGATTGTTTGACGCCCTGGCGAAAAATAAAATCAATGTCATTTTAATTACACAGAGTTCTTCAGAGCATTCTATCTGCGTAGGCGTGAATGTACAGGATACACATTTAGCAAAAATTACTGTGGATGCAGAGTTTGAACAGGAGATTAATACACAAGTGGTAGAGCCATTAATTATAGAAAAAGATTTATCTATTATTGCATTGGTGGGAGAGCAAATGCGAAACCATCCAGGTGTCAGTGGTAAAATGTTTGGAGTGCTAGGACGTAATGGTATCAATGTGCGCGCGATCGCGCAGGGGTCATCAGAAAAAAACATAACGGCAGTGATTGCATCACAAGATGTACGCAAGGCCATCAATGTATTGCATGAAGATTTTTTTGAAACATCTTATAAACAAGTTAATGTGTATGTGGCTGGTGCAGGCAATGTTGGAGGCAAGTTAATAGAACAAATTAAAAAACAGGTGCCTTATTTACAATCTACATTAAGACTACAAATCAATATAGTAGGCCTTGCTAATAGTAAAAAACAATTGATTAATTCAGAAGGTATAGATTTAAGCGATTGGAGAGCGCAATTGAGTGCTGCACCCAATGGCACCATCACAGATTATGTAGCGGCAATCATAGATAATAATTTATGTAACTCAATTTTTGTAGATGTTACTGCACATGCGACTGTTGCAGACACTTATGCGCAATTATTGAGCAAGGCAATATCAGTGGTTGCTTGTAATAAAATTGCATGTTCATCCCCTTATGTTCATTATGCTAAATTAAAAACATTAGCAAGAACGTATAGTGCAGCCTTTCTTTTTGAAACCAATGTTGGCGCAAGTTTGCCCATCATTGGTACATTAAATGATTTAATTCGTAGTGGAGATAAAGTTAATAAAATAGAAGCGGTGTTGTCGGGCACATTGAATTTTGTATTTAATAATTATGATGGCACAACATCTTTTGCAAAGGTCGTAAAGCAAGCACAGGATGAAGGTTATACAGAGCCAGATCCTAGATTGGATTTAGGTGGAACAGACGTGATGCGAAAAGTGATGATCTTGGCGCGTGAAGCGGGACATCCATTAGAAATGGAAGACATAGCAAACGAATCATTCTTACCAGCAGCATGCTTTAACGGATCAGTTGCAGATTTTTATGTAGAAATGGAAAAGCAAGAAGCACATTTTAAAAAATTATATGATGCAGCCGAAGCAGCAGGATGTAAATTAAAATTTGTAGCAAAGTTCGAAAGAGATGCAAATGGACAAGTTGCTGCAAAAGTGGGATTGCAACATATTCAGCCAAGTTCAGATTTTTATCATTTATATGGGAAGGACAATTTAGTATTATTCTATTCTGATCGATATTCTAAATTGCCATTGGTGATTAAAGGTGCAGGCGCAGGTGCGGATGTAACAGCATCGGGTGTATTTGCAGATATTATTAGAGCAGCAAGGGTATAGCATTTTTAAAAAAGGTATACAATGTTTGAAATCAATCAATGGATAAAAATAAAGGCTCCGGCCACTGTAGCCAATATGGTGTGCGGTTTTGATATATTGGGTTTTGCCGTGAACAATCCATATGATGAAATGGAAATGCGAAGAGTAGAAAGTAGAGCAAGCGCTTCCACTGAAACTGCTGCAAGTTCTATTGCTAAAGCAATTAAGATTATTAATATCGATGCGTATAATTTACCAACTGATCCCGAAAAGAATGTTGCGGGTGTAGCCTTGATCGCATTGATTGAAGCCTACGAAGAACAAGTGCAATTGGGTCATCCAAAAGCAACTATACCCATTGGACAACTGGCTTTTGAAGTTAAAATTAAAAAATTAATCAAACCCGGTTCTGGTGTTGGATCCAGTGCAGCAAGTTCTGCAGGAGCGGTAGTAGGGGCAAACTATTTATTAGGGAACCTTTTTTCAAAAGACGATTTGGTTAGGTTTGCAATGCATGGAGAAAAATTGGCATCGGGTGTAAAACATGCCGACAATATTGCACCATGTATATTTGGTGGTGTGACCTTGGTAAGAAGTATTTTTCCGCTAGAAGTGATTGCGCTACCCTCGCCTATTTTACATGTAACTATTGTACATCCACAAATAGAAGTGAAGACCTCGGATGCAAGAAGTATCTTAAAACAAAATGTACAATTAAAAGACGCGATCAAACAGTGGGGGAACATAGCGGCCTTGGTAGCAGGTTTGATGAAAGAAGATTATGATTTAATTGGAAGATCCTTGGAAGATGTGATAATTGAACCAGTTAGGGCTATTTTAATTCCAGGATTTGATGAACTGAAGTTAGTTTGTAAAGCAGCCGGTGCTTTGGGAGGCGGCATATCAGGATCAGGCCCATCCATCTTTTTTTTAAGCAAGGAACAATCCACTGCATTAGAAGTAGAGCAAGAAATGAAAAAACTTTATAACCGAATAGGTTTACCGCATCATACCTATGTGACTTCAATTAATGCTGCGGGTGTTGAAGTAAATCCATGCTAATGCAATATTATAGTTTAGGAAAACTATCACCGAATGTAGCTTTTAATACTGCAGCCATCACTGGGCAAGCGCCAGACAAGGGATTGTATTTTCCAACTTCGATACCGCAGTTGACCTCTGAACAAATAGAAAGATTCAAAACATTGGATAAAGCGAGTTTAGCATTTGAAGTGATGCGTTCCTATATTGGGGGCACAATAGACGATGTAAGCTTGCAACAAATTTGTAAAGAGACCATTGATTTTGATTTTCCTTTAGTACCCATCACAAAAAATATTCAATCACTTGAATTGTTTCACGGACCTACTCTAGCATTTAAGGATGTAGGTGCAAGATTCATGAGTAGGTGTTTGGGCTATTTTGCAAAAGCAGAAAAAGCAAGCAATTACGATACAACAAAATTAACAAGTGCTTTAACAAGCGTACAAAATATCAACACTATACTGGTAGCGACTTCTGGAGATACAGGCGGTGCAGTGGCCAATGGTTTTTTAGGTGTAGAAGGAGTACAGGTCATTATTTTGTATCCAAAAGGTAAAGTGAGTCCAATACAGGAATTACAATTGACTACTTGTGGACAAAATATTACCGCCTTAGAAGTTGACGGAAGTTTTGACGATTGCCAGGCGATCGTCAAAGAAGCTTTTATGGATGCGGACTTGAAAGCGACCTATCACTTAACATCTGCTAATTCAATTAATGTAGCTAGGTGGTTGCCACAGCAATTGTATTATTTTTTCGCTTGGCAACAATGGGTTGCACAATATGGAGACAATACACCTATGCATATCGTAGTGCCTAGTGGCAACTTTGGAAATATTTGTGCAGGCATGATAGCAAAAGCAAGTGGCTTACCATTGGGGCATTTTGTAGCAGCATGCAATGCCAATAATGTGGTAACAAGGTATTTAAATACTGGACATTACGAAGTGAAAAAATCGGTAGAAACTATTTCAAATGCGATGGATGTAGGCAATCCAAGTAATTTTATTCGTATCCTTGAAATCATGCAACATAGTTTTGATGCATTAAAAAATGGGTTGAGTAGTTATAGCTATGAAGATGAAGCTACCAGAGCAGCCATCACAAGGGTATATAATGATTATGGCTACACCTTAGATCCACATGGCGCAGTAGCATTTTTAGCAGCAGAAGCGTTGATTCAAGAAAAAGGGTATGCTGTTATTTTAGAAACAGCTCATCCTATTAAATTCCCAGAAGTAGTTGAAGCGGCTATTGGACAAAAATTAAATATCCCTAGATCTGTAGCATACTTATTAGATAAGCCTAAACAATCCATACCACTTGATGCGGATTACGCATCATTTAAAAATTGGATGTTAGGTCAATAAAAAAAGGCCCCTAGATTAGGAGCCTTTTTTTATTAGATATATTGAGTATAAAAATTTGAATCTATTAAGAATTTGGTTTTATTTCCCTTCTAACTATTTTCCCTTCAAGTATTTATCTAACCAGCGACCTTGCTCATACAATAAGTGCAATACATTTTCTTTTCCTCTGTAACCATGCGCTTCATAAGGTAGGTATACAAAACGTACAGTACCACCGTGTCCTTTGATGGCGGCATATAAACGCTCACTATTGATTGGGAAAGTACCTGTATTGTCATCCATCTCACCATGCGTTAATAAAATTGGCGTCTTAATTTTATCGGCATGTGCAAACGGACTCATATCTAAATACAATTGAGGTGCTTGCCAGAAAGTTCTGTCTTCGTTTTGGAATCCAAAAGGGGTCAATGTTCTGTTATATGCACCACTGCGTGCAATACCTGCTTTGAATAAATTACTATGCGCTAATACGTTTGCTGTCATGAATGCACCATAACTATGTCCACCAATTGCGAACTTGTTACGATCACTCACACCCATGCTCACTAATTTATCAATCGCTGCACTTGCATTTAAAATTAATTGATTCACAAAATCATCATTCGGTTTTTTATCAGGAGAAGTCGCTACAATTGGCATTTCTGCGTTGTCTAAAATTGCATAACCTTGTGTTACATAAAACACAGGAGAGCCCCAGCTTAACAAAGTAAATTTGTGTTGGTTACCTCTAATCTGACTTGCATCAGCAGCACTTGTAAATTCTCTAGGATAAGCCCAAAGTAAAGTAGGTAATGGACCATCTTTTTCTTTATTGTATCCCTTTGGTAAATATAAATCACCAGTTAAGTCTACGCCGTCTGCTCTTTTGTATTTAATTTTTTCTTTGGTTACACCTTCCATGCTTGCATAAGGATTGCTGAAACTTGTGATGGCAACAGAGCTATTGGCTTGTAAAGATTTCAAATAAAAATTAGGCACTTCTTTTTCGGTCTCTCTGCGTGTGATGATTTTTAAAGTAGCAGGATCTAATACATCCACTACATATTCAAAACAATCTTCTTTACTGCGCCAAATAATCTCATTGGTTTTTGTATCCAAATTGTAGATAGATAAATAAGGAAGATCCCCTTTATCAGATGAACCCGTCGTGTTGTTCATTAAAACACCACGGCCATTGTTCACAGTAGCAATCACGTCTTTCCCGAATTTATTTTTATGTGTTACAGGATTACCCAAATTAGTATAAGCATCTGTTAAGCTTCTTTCATATAAAGTGGTTAAACTTTTTGATGAATGATTGTATACACTCACTTTATAACGTTGTTTGGTTCTCAAAACTTCGGTCACTAAGGCTAGTTTTTCATCACCCCAGCTGATGTTCGAAAAACGTGTAGCTGTTTTAAATAATTCTTTAGGCGCTTCGTTAAAAGGCGCAGTCATCGCCATTACAGCATCATGAAAAGGAACTGCTTTTTTTATCAAGCCACTGTCTAAAGGCATTGCATATACAATAGTAGCGGCCTCATCATCCTTCCACTCAAAACCACGAGGCGCATTTTGCACATTGTCATAACCACTTGCAGTCCCTTCTGAAGATGGCAGTTGCGCAATTGTTTTTACCAATGCACCATTTTTATCTAGCACTTGCATCGAAGACGCAAAACCATAAGCAGTCACTAAATAAGAGAAAGGTTTATTTAAAGTACGCGTAAGGATATAATTTTTATCAGGAGAAATACTAAAGCTATTGGTCAATGCAGGCGCACCCAGTTTTGTCTCTACGCCATTTTTATTTTTAACCAATTGACTCTTTGCTAAAAATTCAAATACGTATTCATCATAAGGCGATTTGATCAAGTCTTGATAAGTTACACTAGGTGCAGCTTTACCTAAGTTCTCTTGAATGGTTGGTCCTTTAGGCGTGATAGGTCTTTTCGCTAAAGCGCTTGCTGCATTCACATTCACTTTATACATCACTGTTGCATCATCTAACCAAACTAGGCTTGCACCTAAAATTAAATTAGCAGATGTCTTATTTATTTTTTGACAAGATAAAGTCGTTATGTCTATTACATAAACATCCACCTCATTTGCAGACACATTATAAAATGCAATTTTATTTTCTGAAGGATTCCATGAAGGGCTCAAAGCAGCAATGGTTGCTGGCATCCCTTTAATTGATAAAGCTTTATTGCTCGCAATATCTTTAATGGTCATCCCTTTGATATAATTCTGACGGGTAGGAGAAAAATTATTTGGATTCAAACGAAGCCCTGCAATTTTAAATTCAGCTTGTCCTAATTCCTCTACTAAAGGATAAGAAGGACGCTCCATGACAAGCATGTGTTTTGCTTTTCCATCTACACTAATCGTAGGTGTAGGCGCTGCTAATAATAAGTCCGCAATTTCTTTTGGTGGAACTTGATATGAGGAGGCATCTTGAGCAAAACTATTGATGCTCAATAAGGCTAGGATAAAAAAGCCAATGATAGAACCTATGATTTTTTTCATATAATTGATTTTACCTAAATTAAGATAAAATCCACATGCAAGTGTACCATCTATCAAAAAATCTCTGAATAGATGCTTAAAGATCCAGCTAGATATAGATTCAATATATTAAGCGCAAAAAAACGGCCCCTAATTAGGAGCCGTCTCAATTCAAAAGTATAGTTAACAGGTAGTATTCATTTTTTTAATGAACTGCTTACTTGTTTTAATTATTTTTTTATGATTAATTTTTCAGAGGCTCTTCTTACTTTCTTAGCGCCTGATAAATAATCATTTGTAGCATCTCTGTAACCTAAAGTCACGGCTACTGCACTGTGTAAACCAAGTGCCTTTAAACCTAAAGCTTCATCTACTGCATCTGGTTTAAACCCTTCCATTGGTGTTGCATCAATTTCCTCAGTTGCTGCAGCAACCAATGTAAAACCAAGTGCGATATAGGTTTGCTTAGCTGCCCAAATTTGTAATTGCTCGGCTGTTAAATTTTTGATAGACCCGTTGATATAACCTGCAAAATCATTTAATGATTCAACTGGCACGCCTCTTTCTTCTGCAATTTCTTGCATGTACTCACCCACTTCTTTTTCGGTGATGTTATTCCAAGTAGCAAAAATCACCAATGCAGAGGCCTCGCCTACTTGAGGTTGGTTGTAAAAATGCGGTTGTAATTTTTTTCTAGTTTCCTCATCTTCAATGACAATGATATTATAAGGCGTCAAACCAAAAGAGCTAGGTGCTAATTTAGTTGCTTCCAAAATGCTATTCAATGTGGCTTCTGGGATTTTGTTGCCATTCATTCTCTTTACTGCGTAGCGCCATTTAAGGCTGTCTAATAAACTCATCGTTTTTCTTTTTATTTATAATTTGAAATTGGGTCAATCAAGGTTTAAATCTGTTTAATCAATGTTTGAACATTAAAATTAGACTATTTAAGTGATTCGACCAAATTTTAATTGAACTCAAAATAGAGGTTCTAGATATAAACAATCGCAATATGAAATAGTTTAAAACGAGTAACTTTATAATATGCTATTCAACAAAACCTTTAAGCAATTTCTTGCGCTAGCGATGCTAGTGGTATTTGCGTTTAGCATCATGCCACAAAAATCGATTCACGATGTTGTTGCCAAACATATTGATCCCAATAGCTGTTCGGTTCATAAGGATTTGCCTATTGAGCAAATTGAAAATTCAGCACTGCATTGTACATTTGATTTTCAGATAGCCACCACACCTTTCGTGGACTATGATTTTAGTATTGAAATTGCAACACCTATTGTTGCAAAAGCGCGTAATGCGCAATTTTTTGCAGCGCCGATTAATCAAATTGCGATTCCCTCCGACTCTCGCGGTCCTCCAGCTTTTATTTGTTAGATATCTTTTTGATAACAAATAAAAAATCATCATGAAAAAATATGTATTTGCTCTACTCTTAATGAGTATTGCATTCGGTTTCACGAACGCTTTGATAGCGCAACAATTTACCTTAACAGGAAAAGTATTTGATAAAACAACTGGTAAAATCTTAGCCGGCGCAAGCGTATATCTTCCAGAAATTAAAAAAGGGACTATCGCGAATAAAGAGGGCGTCTTCATCATCAATATAGAACAAGGTTCGCATGTGTTGGAGATTAGTTATATGGGTTATGCCACAGATGTCGAAAACATACAACTACAAAAAAACACGACGCAGAATTTTTATTTAAATAGTTCGGTATTAGAAGGCGGTAATGTGATTGTCACAAGTTTTTTAAGAGCCACTTCTACAAAACGCACACCCACGCCTGTGACCATTATTAAAAAAGAAGAATTATTCCGTGGCGTAGCAAGTAATTTAATAGACGCCTTATCTAAAGTGCCGGGAGTATCACAAATTTCTACTGGGCCAGCGATTTCAAAACCAGTGATTCGTGGATTGAGTTCTAACCGAGTGGTGGTGATGAACGATGGGATAAGACAAGAGGGCCAGCAATGGGGTGATGAACATGGTATTGAAATTGACGAATACAATGTGAGCAGAACTGAAGTCTTGAAAGTGCCAGCATCATTGATTTACGGATCGGATGCATTAGCGGGTATCATTAATATTATTTCTAATGTACCAGTGAGCGAAGGCGTGATCAAAGGCAATGTATTTTCCAATTACCAAAGTAATAATAGAATGATGGGCAACCACTTTGACCTTGCAGGTAATCAAAAAGGATTTATTTGGGGAATTAATTATAGTGCAAAAAATGCAGGTGATTATAAAAATAAATACGATGGTACTGTTTTTAATTCAAGATTTTTAGAACGCAATGGAGGAGGATATATTGGCATTGAAAAAAATTGGGGCTATTCACAATTGTCATTCAGTCATTTTTCACAAAACCTAGGCGTGGTAGAAGGTGCTCGTGCTGCAGATGGGCGCTTTGTAATGATGAAAAATATAGGAGGTATCGTAAAAGAAGTGATTGTGGACGCTGCAGAGGAAAAAAGATTTACACCGCGCGCGCCGATGCAAAAAATTCAACATACCAAATACACCTTAGATAATAATATTAAAATTGGTAATGATAGATTGAAAGCCACATTTGGATTACAACAAAACCAAAGAATGGAATTTGGCAATGTGTTAGACATCAATGAAAAAGAATTGTTTTTTGATTTAAAAACATTCAACTACTCGGTACAATATTTGCAAGCAGAAAAAAATAATTGGAAGAATACATTTGGGGTGAATGGAATGCGACAAAATAATACCAATAAAGGACTATCGGCATTGGTGCCTGACTTTAACAGCTTTGATATTGGTGCATTTTACTATACACAAAAGCGCACAGATAAAACAAGCTGGAGTGGAGGATTGCGTTATGATCAAAAGTACACGAACTATATCAACCCTGCACAATTTGTATGCCCTCCGGGTATGGCCTGCATTGCACTCTATGATCCAAAAGAAAGCAATAAACAGTTTAATAATATTTCTGGGGCGATTGGTATGGCGCAGGATCTAAGTGAGCAAGTGACTTTAAAATTTAACATCGCACGCGGATTCCGCGCACCCAATATGGCAGAATTAGCTTCTTATGGCGCGCACGAAGGGACCAACCGATTTGAGTATGGCAATGAATTATTAAAATCTGAAAAGAGTTTACAGTTAGATGCTGCTGTTGAGTGGAGCAATGAGCATATGAGTATTACAGGAAATGTTTTTTATAATATGGTGAATGATTATATCTTTTATCAAAAGCTTACTGCTGCTAGTGGCGGTGATTCAATCATCATGGACTATGCACATAGCGTATCAGGTGATGAATTGTACGCTTTTGCATTTAGACAAAAAGATGCACACTTGTATGGTGCAGAATTCAATATCGATATTCATCCACACCCATTAGATTGGTTGCATGTGGAAAATAGCCTGAGCTTGATACGTGGACAATTTAAAGAAGCCTTAGATGGTTCTAAAAATTTACCTGGTATTCCAAGTGCTAGATGGTTGTCTGAAATTAGAATCGAACTATTCAAAAAATCAAAAGCAATCAAAAATAGTTTCATCAATGTACAATTAGACAATGTATTTGCACAGAACAATCCATTTACCGGATACAATACAGAAACACAAACCCCTGCCTACACTTTATTGAATGTGGGTTATAGCACGCAGATCCAACATCGCAATAAAACATTGTTTAGTGTTTCCTTGGTGGGACAAAATATCACCGATGTGGCGTATCAGCATCATTTGAATCGTTTAAAGTATGGTCCAGTGAATGAGGCTACCGGCCGCATGGGTGTATTCAATATGGGTCGCAACTTTAGTTTTAAAGTGAATATTCCAATTGGGAATTAATTGTTGATTAAAATATAAAATACGAAAGGCCTAGCACTAGCTGGGCCTTTTTTTATTAAATTGTGTGAGGTAATCTTTTACCAATAAAAATAATTCCTATGAAAAAATCTGCCCTATTTTTTTTATCCATCCTCATTGCAATGACAAGCATTGCGCAGCAAGTGAAAACGGCTGCAGCTACTGTATCTAAAGGTTTGACTAAAGAGGAACAGCAAGTGATGGCTTGGATTGATGCGCATATGCCGCAGGCCATTGAGATGCTTAAGGAGTCAGTGAATATTAATAGTGGGACTTTGAATATGGATGGCGTGAAAAAAGTAGGTGCCTTGTTTGCGAAGGAATTTGAAAAAGCAGGATTCACCACAGAGTGGGTTGCAATGCCAGATTCTATTAAACGTGCGGGGCATTTAGTGGCGAGTCGTCGCGCCGCAGTATCCTCTTCCAACACATCCTCTTCTAAAAAAGGCAAACGACTTTTCCTTATCGGACATTTAGATACCGTCTTTGAACCAGACATGCAGGCCAATCCATTTACGATGTTGAACGATTCAACAGCAACAGGCCAAGGGGTGAACGATATGAAAGGTGGAGACGTGGTGGTGCTCATGGCATTGCAAGCATTGGAGCAAGCGGGCTTATTAAAAAACACAGATATCACTGCTTATTTTACAGGGGACGAGGAGCATGCGGGTTATCCAAGGGAAGTGACTCGTGGCGATTTTATCAATCGAGCCAAGCAGGCAGATATCGCATTGGCTTTTGAGGGTGCGAATGGATTGAACTCAGTGGCCACCGGAAGAAGGGGCGCGAGTGGATGGAGACTAGATGTGACCGGTAAAACAGGACATAGTTCCGGGGTATTCACTCCAAGCGCGGGTTATGGCGCCATTTATGAGGCTGCAAGAATCTTGAATCAGTTTAGAGAAACCCTAAGTACCGAAAAATATTTGACTTTTAACCCGGGCATTATTATTGGCGGGTCCGATATTGAATACAATAGTGAGACATCAAAAGGGGCGGCCATTGCCAAAACCAATATTATTTCACCGGCGGTGACGGTGACTGGAGACCTAAGGTTCTTGACCGAAGACCAAAAAGACCGCGCAAGGGTCAAAATGAAGGAGATTGTAGCCCAAAACCTAGCCCAAACCAGTGCCAAAATCAGTTTTGTGGACGGCATTCCAAGTATGGCGCCGACGGAAGGCAATAACCAAGTTTTAAGCGTAATCAATTCAATATCAATGGATATGGGGGCCGGCGCCACAGTGGCGGGCGATCCAGGATCCCGTGGTGCAGGGGATATATCCTATGTAGCGGCTTATGTGGACTGTATTGATGGATTGGGCGCATCAGGACGCGGCGCGCACGCGCCGGGAGAGACCATCCACTTAAATCAACTTCCTTTTTTGATCAAAAGAGCGGCTTTGACGATTTATAGATTGAGTAGATAAGTCCTAGATAGGGGAATTTGATTATTAGAGCTTGAAAGCTGGCTAGAAAGTAGGATTGAAAAGAGTGGTGAAATTAGCACGCTAATTGTGTTAATCAACCTACCAAAATTTTTTAAGAATTTTTTCTAGGTTTATTAAATACAAAACCAACAATTGAATTATTTATAAAAATAGTTACTCAAAAAAAATCAAACTCAAATTTTTAATGTGTTGCTAAGTATTTTATTTCACTAGCACTAAGGGCTCTGCTGTAAATTCTAATTTCATCAATTGCCCCTTTAAAAAAGGAAGGATCATTGGGGGCGGTGCATTTACCAATCTTTAATGGGCCACCCTCTTTCGTATTTACCTTTAAAGTTAAATCGTATTCAGCGAGCCTAGTTATAAGAAGGACGGCATCCTGATAAATTTTTATATTATTTACTTTTGGATTATCTGTATCAATTAAGTAAACATAATGATGCCAAGTATTATCATTTATTTTAAATGGAGTTTGATAGGTAATTGCACTCCCTCCAATATTTGCAGTTGGTCCTATTGCATCAAAATTAAAGTAACCATCAAATCTGTGACCATCAGTACCAGGGCCCCAAGATACAGCAGCCATAGGGCTTTTATTGTTATTTGATAGATCTAATCTTGCCCAAAAAGCTAAAGATCTTTTTGAGCTTCCTAAAATTCCATTAAAATCTGTTTGAATAAAATCTGTTTTACCATTCAATTGATATGCAGCGTTTGGCTCATCAAATCTATCTTTTGTTAAAGCGCCTCCAAAAGAAGTAACATAAATTTTATTATTTGTAAAATTATTTATATTATTTCTGAACGGAAAAAAGGCTTCTAATCCAATTGAAATTGAACCAGGAGAGTTTGAAATTTCATAAAACAATAAATTAATTGCCTCTAAAATCAAGTTGAACTGCATAATTAATGCATCTAATTTTTTTGTAAGAAATGAGACGTCAGCTCCAGGACTCTGTAATTGTTCTTTAAGACCATTCACTTCTAATTGAATAATAGTTAACTGATTATTAAGAGAATCAATTTTATTTGAAATTTTAGAAACACCATAAATGTTTAATGCAATAGAACTAGATAAGGAGTCTGTTTTTTTTAATAAGAACAAAATATCATCGTTCAGTTTTTTTAGATCTTTGTTTTCAGCTGCTTCTTTTTGACATGACAAAAAGAGGATTGAAAATAAAAAAAAGTAAAGCACTGTTTTCATAATTATAAAAGTAGAAAAAAAAGGTCAAAAAGCGATGACATAGATAAATCTATATTTTAACATAAAACATTGATTAACAGTAGTATAAGATAAGTATAAATTATATATAATTTATTTCCAACATTCATTGTAAGAATAACATCTTTTATCCATTCTTTTTTATACACATTCATAAAGCTTTTACAACAGACATATATAGGTTTTTGCTTTCATATGAGTATTTTATATATGAAAAAAAATTAGCATAATCTGACCCATCTAGCTATCTTTACAAAGTGTTTTTTTTCATTGAAATTTTTAAAAAATGGGTATTGACAAAAACTTAGTGGTGGTTACCTGGAATGGAGGGGATGAATTGCCTTATTCACATGTATATTTTGATTTAGAAAGAAATTTTGATTTGTTACTATTCAATAATTCGGGAAAATCAGGTGAAACAGAGCGGCATAATGGAGTAGAATACGACCACTACATTACTGAAAAAACAGAAAATAAAGGACAAATCTTTTTTCACCTTTGCCAATACTTATCAAAAAATAACCTGGAATACAATTATGTTGGCGTGATTGATGATGATATTATTTTTAAGGTGAGTGATTTCAATTATATGCTTCATATTGCTAACATTCATGGTTTAGATGTTTTTCAGCCTTCAATATCGAAAGACAGTTATTTCAGTCACAGAAAATTTGTCCATAGGCCAGGACAGATGGTTACAAATATTGATTGGGTGGAAATTATGGCACCTTTTTATAGGCAAAATCTCCTAATGGCCTGTGAACCTTATTTTAATAAAACAATATCTGGACAAGGGGTGGATTGTTTTTTAATGCCTGTTTTACAAATTATACATCAACAAACAAATACTGCAATTGTGCATGCTGTTCAGATAAAGCATGCAAGACCAATAAGAAGTCATCAGCGTATATATCAAAATGGTCTTAATAATGAACAAGAGATAGAAATCATCAGAAAAGCATCTCTTGACTTAGCTGAGATGAGTGAAAATAAAAACAAGTTCAATAATAGTTTTAAGAGGCTGGTATTAAAAGAAGGAAATAAGTTTTTGATACTATTAGAAATTAATTTACATAAACTGCAACACGCTATTAAAAATTTGGTGATTTTAATAAAAGAGTTTTCACATTATTAACTAATTACAAATGAAAATTAATAACATATTTGAGCCAGCGATAAAGGGTGTTAAAGTCATTCATTTTGAAAGATTCATGGATAAAAGAGGGTATTTTTCAGAAACCTTTAGAGCTGGAGATTTTATTGCAAATGAGTTAGATATTTTTCCAAATGTAATACTACAAACAAATGAAAGTTATTCAAGAAGGAATGTATTAAGAGGACTGCACTTTCAGTGGAATAATCCAATGGGTAAATTGGTAAGAACAATTTCTGGTCATATGGTTGATTTGATTTTGGATTTAAGAATTGGTTCACCTACTCAAGGGCAGATCATGGCATTTAATATGCCAATAGCAGCGCATCAAAATGAGAGTAGTTGGATTTGGGTACCTGAGGGTTGCGCACATGGTAACTTTTTTTTGGAAGATTCTTATATTGAATATTACTGTTCAGCATCCTACAATGGTGATTGCGAAGCTGGAGTATCTCCATTTGCGACTGATATTGATTGGAGCATTTGTGATCCTAAATTAAAAAATTTATTTTTTGATTTAAAAGATAGTTTTATAACAACCTCCAAAGATATCAATGGGCATAGTCTTTCAAGTTGGTTAAAGACTGCTGATTCAGCAAACTTTAAACTATAGCTATGAGCCAAATTTTAATTACAGGAGGTGCTGGAAAATTAGGATCAGCTTTATTAAAGGTGATTGAAAATGCTATATGTGGATCAAGAGAAAATTTTGATTTTACAAATACAGAGATGGTTGTGCAATTTTTAAATTCTAATCCAGCAATCAATACAATTGTTCATTGTGGTGCAATGGTTTCTCCTCCTAAAGTAAATGAACAAATTGACAAAGCCATTCATGACAATATTCTTGGAACTGCTTTATTAAGTTCGATATGTTTTCAAAGAAATATACGATTGATTTATATATCTACAGATTATGTTTTTTCAGGTGAGAAAGGAAACTATAATGAACAAGATGAACTCATGCCACAAAATAAATATGCATGGTCAAAATTAGGAGGCGAGTGTGCCGTTCAAATGTTAAATAATTTTGTAATTATTCGAATGTCATTTGGTCCAGATATTTTTCCTTATAAGGCGGCTTTCATAGATCAATTTACTTCCAGAGAACCTGCATCGGAGATTGTAAAAAAAATTAAGAACATTGTATTATCCTCATTTAAGGGAGTCATTCATATTGGGGGTTCAAGAAAAAGCGTCTATGATTATGCATTGAGTATAGGGGCCAATAACATCGATGCAATAAGCATAAAAGATATGAATGTGAACATGCCTAAGGATACATCATTAAATACAGAACTTTATAAAAATACTTTTAAATAGATGAAAAATATATTACTAGCTGGTGGTGCTGGCTATATTGGCACCGAATTATGTAAAAGACTAATGAAACTTGATTATGACATCACAGTCATAGACAATTTATGGTTTGGCAATAATTTAGACCCTAAAGTCAAACTAATTCAAAAGGATATTTTCAAAGTTAACTCAAAGGATTTAGAGGGTTTTGATATAGTCATTTTTTTAGCTGGTGTTTCTAATGATCCAATGGCTGAATTTAGCCCATCTGAAAATTTCATTCAAAATGCTGCATGTCCTGCCTATTTATCTTATGAAAGTAAACGTGCTGGTATAAAACGTTTTATTTATGCATCATCTTGTTCGGTTTATGGCTATACGGTTGATGAATTGTATGACGAAAGCTCTCCAACAACATGCGCCTATCCTTATGGGATATCAAAATTGCAAGGTGAGAATGGTGTGATGCAATTAGCAGATGAACAATTTTCTGTGATTTCTTTAAGACAAGGTACTGTTTGTGGTTATAGTGATAGAATGAGATTTGATTTAGTAGTCAATACGATGTTTAAGAATGCTTTAATGCATGGAGAAATTACAGTGAACAACCCTTCTATATGGCGACCAATTTTTCATATTCAAGATGCATGTACTGCTTATATCAGGGCTATTCAAGCGCCTGATAATATATCTGGGGTATTTAATGTGGCGTCGGACAATTATACATTGGGTCAAATAGGCGATGTTGTTAGTATAGAAATGTCAAAGCTGTTAAACAAAGAAATAAAAGTGCATATCAACGACGTAAAGGATTTTAGAAATTATAAAGTATCTATTCAACATGCCAAGTTAACACTTGGCTTTACCCCGATATATACAGTAAAGGATATCATTCATGATTTATTTCAGAAGACAGCAAATTTGACGAATCTAGAAGATGAAAAATTTTATAACATCAAAGTATTTAAAAGCTTAGGTAAAATTTAATACAATGAAAATATTTTTACAAATCTTATTTTTTTTCATATTGAGTATTTCAGCAATAGCTCAACGCGACACCTTAAAAATTGGACAGTTTTTAATTAGTAAGTCTCCATCTAACATCAATAAGAGCTGGGAGGATATTATTAAAAATAGAGACCTAAAAGGTGTTAAGGTTGTTTATGAAAAAAACAAAGAGCTAGATTTTAAGCAATTTGAGACAAGATGGTTTGCCTTTGATTTAGGACTTGTAAATTACCTAGATGAAACAAAATACTTGGAGAACAAATCATTAAGTAGTCCGACGATTGGAGTGCCAATGTCAAAATTAAAAATGCAACTAAACAATGGCAAATCAACAAATATTAACATTTGGGTAGTTCAACAAAAGTATAGATTCAAAAATCCATCCTTTTATTTAAAATACGGTTTAGGTGTTGAGATGTTTAATTTTAGATATGAGTATAGTATTAATTTCAGAAAACATGAATCAATGTTTATTTATTTGAGCGAAGATAATTATGAAAAAAATAAATTATTTACTAGTTATCTATCTGCTCCTATACAAATAGGCTATGATTTTAAATTAAAAAATAATAAATTAATTGGATTAAGTGGAGGGTTTATATCAGGTTATTTATACAAATCTTATAACAAACAAATAGGCAGAGCACTGGGGAAAGAAAAATATCATGGAAATTATAGTTTAAGAGATGTGAGACTAGCTGGTATATTTGAAATTAGGATTGATCAGCTAAAGTTCTTTGGAACAGCATCTTTACAAAACATGCTAGACAAAATGAATACGAATCAGTCATTATATCCATATAGCTTTGGATTAAGATTTAGCAAATTATAAGTTGGTAAAAAACCAATTTTAAATTAAAATAGAATTATGATTCTTGTGAATAGATTTTTTTTAGTGCTACTTGGTGTGCTTATTTTAGGAAAAGCATACACTCAGTCTATTCCCGTTGGTACTGTTGGAGATGATTATTTTAGAATCCTACAATTGCAAGGTAAAGTTGACCCAAATTACTCATTGTCATCCAGACCTATTTTTTTGACTAAGAAATTTCCCATTGATAGTTTTTATCATTTAATAGATTCTAATTTAAATACAAATGTTGCGTTAAAGAACAGATTTGTAGAATTTAGACCTATGCTAATTCAGCTAAGATCTCAATACAATTCATTGCATCCGTATGGCTGGAATGATGAAGGCATGATTAAAGCTAAGGGCATTCAGACAATGGCTAGAATTGGAGTCTATACAAGGATTGGGCCTTTGCATATCCAGTTTATGCCAGAACACGTAAATGCCGAAAATCCTCCATACGAAATTAGTAATGAGTTTGGCTCGATTACAAAAGAAAGGTTTCAACAAAATTTTCTTGGTCAGTCAAGTATAAGATTAAATTTAAGCGCTGTATCAATAGGATTTTCTAATGAAAATATTTATTGGGGACCTGGACAGTATGGTGCATTGATCATGAGCAATAATGCACCCGGTTTCGCACATTATACCTTTAACACCATTAGGCCAATCAAAACATTTTTAGGAAGTTTTGAATTCCAATTGGTAACAGGAAGATTGGAACAAGACCCTACGGTTCCATTTGAAACCATATCTCTAAAAATTATTCCGAACTGGAAAGACCCTAGAATTTTTAATGGGTTGAATATGGTTTTCCAACCTAAATTTTTTCCTAACTTATTCATTGGTATCAATCGTGCCTACCAATATTCTGAAGTGAATTTAGAGCAACAAGGCAATGGATTTGTAGACAAGTTCTTGCCTGTATTTTCAAAAGTATTTAAATCATCTGTAGGTGGTACTGATGAGGATAAAATACAGAGGGATCAACAATTAAGTTTTTTTACTAGGTGGTTATTTCCAAAGTCGCATGCAGAAATGTATTTTGAATATGGTTGGAATGACCACAAAGATAATTTTAGGGATTTTTGGATTGATCCAGAACACGCAGCTAGTTACCTTATTGGCTTTAAGAAGGTACAACCATTAAATCAAAATCGTTGGTTAGAGTTGAACGCAGAACTTATTCAAACTTCACAAACAATAGATTATTTAGTAAGAACCGCTGGAGATTGGTATATTTATGAAAATGGGGGCTACAATCATTTTAACCAAATTTTAGGAGCTGGGTCTGGACGAGGAAATAATGTACAGACTGTTCAAATTAATTTACTGAAAGGACTTTCTAAAATTGGGATGAAGATACAACGCATACAATACCAACCGACAGCGGCAAATAACGCTTATAAATTTGAGTCGCTTGGGTTAAGGCCATTAAGGTGGACAGATATTGGTATAGGCTTTAATGCACAAAAGCATTGGAAAAATCTAATTATTGCACCCGAGGTGAATTTTATTAATTCAATGAATTATGCTTGGACTTTTAGGTCAAATTTTAATTTATTCGCACAGCTTAATTTCACTTATCTATGGTAATTAAAATTTATAAAGCGCGAATTTTATTTTTACTCGCTCCCTTTTTGTGGAGTCAAGCAGAAGCACAGCAAATTGATCTAAATAATATCGCATTGATGGATGTAAATAGGGTACAAGCATTGCTTGATACTTCTTCTAATTTAAATTCATATACTATCCGAAACAGCACTGTGCCATTTAATGCTAATGTAAAGAGTTGGAAAAAAGTATTTATTAATCATTTTTCTGCAATGAGTGTAGTACAAGAAAATTCAAATCTTCCGTTTGGGTTCAATGATGGATCAATGATTCCTTCTGTTGGTAAACAGAAATATTATAATTTTCAAGTAGGCATACAGTGGGGAAATCTTACACTTCAATTTGCACCCGAAAAAGTGAATGCAGAAAATTTTGCGGTTCAAGGTTTAGGAAATGATTTTGATGGGACTGCCAATGGCAATCCTGGAAATTTTTGGAGAAGGTATTATGAGATTTCAGAAAATATTATTGAGGCTCCAAATACACATTTTAATTCTAAAAGTGATCAGAATTTCATTGGTCAAACAAGTATTAAGTATCATACAAAAAATATCAGTTTTGGTGTTTCAACCGAAAATTTATGGTGGGGACCAGGTATACATTACTCATTAGTATTAACGAATAATGCACCTGGATTCTTGCATTATACGATTCAGACGAATAAACCTATAAATACATTTTTAGGTACTGTTGAGGCACAATTCATAGGGGGAAGTTTACAAAATGGGTTTTTAAAACCATCGGAAAACGACAATCCATATGCAGCACAATGGTATATCCCCAAAGATTCTAATGAACGATATATAACAGGTATGGTTTTAACTCTAAATCCTAAGTGGACAAAAAACTTATTTATTGGCTTAAGCAATATGGCATATATCTATCAAAGAGACATGAATGGTCTAGAAGATGCTACTGCATTAAGTAATTTTTCTAAATATACTAGTTTAAAGAAAAGACCAGCCTTAGGAGCAGTTTTTTTAAGGTACGCATTGCCGAAAGACCATGCAGAAGTGTATTTTGAATATGGAAGAAATGATAGAGGGGCAACGCCTATTAATATACTATATGATAGTGTAGCGACTGGTTATGTAGCTGGAGTTAGAAAGTTATTTCCTTTGTCAAATAATTCAAAATTCGGGGCTTTATCATTAAACATTGAAATTGTTCAACTTAAGCTACCTCAAGCCAATTTAATATGGAATTCTAACCTATTATCAAAGCAATCAAGTTGGTATACGAATAGTCAGGTAAGACAAGGCTACACCAATCAGGGCCAAATTTTAGGAACCTATGTTGGTCCAGGGGGAAGTGGTCAGACAATGCAGCTTGCTTGGGTAAAAGGGATGAATAAACTAGGACTAGGTATCGAAAGAGTCAGTCACAATAAGGATTTTTATTATTATAATTATTTCAATGGACTTACCTATCCAGGCCCAAATTTTAAATATTGGTCAGATTTTATATATTCCTTCTATATGAGAGTTAAAGTTGGTAATTTTATCTTGTCCTCAGAAATAAAGAAATCGGAATCTTATAATTATTTATGGACAAAAACAGGAAATGGAGGATTGTATGGACCTTCAGACACAGACAGAACAAATACTCAATTTAATATTGCCTTGAGGTATCTTTTTACTAGAAAATTTTAATTATGGAACAAAATAATGCCTTAAAATTATCAGATATTTTTTTGTTGGTAAAAAAGTTTTTAAAGCTTTATAAGTCATTTAAAATAATTAATTACATTTTAATTATTTCTTTTACAACAGCCTGCTTATTTTTTTATATCTTAGAAAAGCCTAAATATGAAGCAAATGCTTCTTTTGTATTAATGGAAGGATCTGGATCAAAAGGAGGAGGATTAGCTAGCTTAGGCTCACAGTTTGGCATTGATATTGGATCTTTAGGTGGGCAATCAAATAGTATTTTTACTGGCGATAATATTTATGATATTTTTAAAACAAAAACAATTGTAGAAAAAGTATTACTGAGTGAGTTTGATGATGAAATAAATAGTTCTCAAAAGAAAACATTTGCAGATGCCTACTTAAAAATGTATCCATCCTTTGTTAAAAATGTTATTTTAGGTAATAAATTGCCGCCTGTAAATTATTATGGGTACAATAATAACCTAAAGCCTGATAGGGTAAAAGACAGTGTTTTAAGTAAGATTTTTGAAAAAGTAGTTAAAAATAATTTATTAGTACAAAAATCAAATAAGAAAGGCTCCATCATTCAAGTAAAAATTACAACCAATAATGAATTATTTTCTAAACGTTTTACAGAGAAGTTAATAGAAGAAGTGAAAACATTTTATTTAAATATAAATAATACCAATACGCAGATTATCTTATCAAACTTACAACAAAAAGCAGACTCACTTCAAGGCTTACTATATCAAAAATCATTACAATCAAGCAGATTATTTAATGCTAATAATGGACTCAATGCTTATACGGCCACAGAAGAGCTTTCACAAAAGGATAAAACAGTTGCATATGCACTATATTCTGAGGTCATTAAAAATTTAGAACTTACTAAAATGTCGCAGGCTCAACAAACGCCAATTTTCCAAATTCTTGAGACACCAAGATTGCCATTAGAAAATAAAAAATTAGAATTGTACGAACTTCTATTTATTGGATTATTAGGGGGTATTGTATTAAGTTTTTGCCATGCAATTTTTAAATATATTTTCATTTAATGTATATTTTAGCACTTAGGAGTTATGGTGATTATATCATCATGTTGAATTCGATTAAACATGCTAGCATAAAGGAAAACGTAACAATAATTGTTTCAAAGCATCTAGAGCCCTTACATAACGCTCTAAACACTCATTTCTCAAATAATTTTGAGTTTATTTTTAAAGATTTTGGTATACAACATGGCCTACTTAGTTACTTTACGAATAGACATTTTTTTAGTTTGAATACCATTCAAGAACTATTTAGTATTTCTAAATTGATACATCAATTGGAAATAAAAGATGAAATCATATATTTAGAGCATAAGGCTAGAAAACTTTTTCCAAGTATTTTACTTCGCAATCAACTCCAACACATTTATACCAATGGAGATGTATATGATGCATTTGGGAGCTTTTTTCATATAGATTCAGCTAAACTTACTTTTAATTTACCTGATGTACATACAATTCGTAAAGTATTAATTTTCCCTGATTCTCGAAAAAAGCATAAAATTATTGATAACAATACAGTCAAGCAGTTAACATCTGAGTTCATGGAACAAAAAATGGATTTTAAGATTGCTAATTTTGATCATATTAAAACGAAGGAGAATGATTCAAATAAACATATTGTCTATAAAAATTTCAATGATTTAATCTTACTAATAAAAGAATGTGATTTTGTATTGACAAGTGATAGTGTTCCAGCTCATATAGCCGAATTTCTAAAAAAACCACATGTTATCTTATATAATGATACAGTAAATTATGACTGGTTAACCCCATTTGCTAAAAAGTACAAGATGTATACTACATTTGGTGAAGCTTCTAATTTTTTAAATCAATACTTTAACAGCTAATGTTAACCTATTTAGTAACATCAAAGGATGAGATAGAACGATACGAGCATGTTGCATCTTTGAGAATGCTTTTCCCTAATTTAATACCTATTGAAGCTATTTATCCAAGTAAAATACATGTACCCTTTTACAAGCAAATTAAATCAATTTCAAAAAAAAGAACAGGAAACATGTTATCTGATGGCGCTATAGGTTGTTTATTATCTCATAGGTTAATATGGAGAAACTTTTTAAATCAAGTAGATCAGGAATACTGTTTAATATTGGAATCGGATAGTAAAATTGAAAATATCGATCTTATATATCATCATGAATCGTTCATTAGTTCAAAGTATGATTTATTTTTTTTTGGAGCATTTGATAATAGAATGAAATTGTTTCAATCATCAAGAGTTAAAGTTTTTGATCATTATTATATAGGCACCCCCCTTATTAATTCTTTATATTGTACTTATGGATATTCAATCAATAAAACTGCAGCCAAGTATCTATTAGACAATACAAGTAAGTTTAATTATCCAGTAGATTACTGGAAATTAAGATTACAAAAAAACCCTTTAAGAGTTGGAGGTATTTTACCTAATATCATTACTACAGTTACTACTTTTGAAAGTACTATTAATAAATCGAGTAAAAATATTTATAATATAATTTTTGATAAGGTTGTTGATATTAAAAATAGCATTATCACATTTTTAAAATGAGCAAAGTAATACAACTATATAAATTAATTTTTATAAGCATTTTAGCTATGTATATTTATCTTGGAAAAGGTATTGCATATGGTTATTTTGCCGAAATTCTATTAACAGTAGGAGTTTTATTATTAATAAAGCAACGTAGAACAGTAAATTTAATTAAGGGTAAATCTTCTTATATTTTATACCTACTCCTTTTCATTAATTTATTTTTTATCGTGAATGGATTTTTGAAATATGGCGTTTTTGATACACTAAGAGATAGTTTTATCATTAATTACATATACTTCACTTTTATACTTTTATTATTTCAAGATTCCATTCAAGATCTTTTAAAATCTATTTTTAAAATCTATAAATATTATCCAGTAATTCTTTTTTCTTTATATATGGTATCTTTAAATGATTACATAGGCACAATAAGTGTTTTTGGTGATGTACATTTATTGTTTTTCAAATTTGGAGATATAAGTGTACATCTTTTTATTGTTTTTATTTTACAAATAACAAGATTGATTGAATATAAAAAACCATTTGATTTAATTAATTATTTATTAATATTTATATTATTTTCTGTAGCATCTTCCTATAGTAGAAGTGGTATGCTATCATTCATAATTGCATTTATTTTCTTTTATTATTTTTTAAATGATATGATAGTAAAAAATCAATTAAAATCATTTGTAAGATATTTGCCTATAGTTTTTGCAATTTCATTATTTTTTCTATCAAAATTTAAAGTTGCAGATAATTTTCAAGGTAGAACGGTAGGTGTGGAGCAAGTTGCTTTAAATTTTACAAGTATCTTCTCAACTTCTGAAGAAGAGGGACTCAACGATAACAAGGTATGGCGATTACTTTGGTGGGGTCAAATTATAGATTATACATTTAATGGTCCATATTTTATTGCAGGTAAGGGCTTAGGAATAAATTTATCAGATGATGATCAAATTTTAACCACTGATTTAGAAGGTGATTTAAGATCTCCACATAATTTTAGTTTATCTATATTAGCAAGGTATGGAGTTTTTTTATTTACTATATGGATATATTGGGTTATCATACAAATAAAAAGAATTAAACAACTAAATCTATCGAAGCTTCAGCTAGTTATCATCTGTATACAAATTGCTTTTTTATTTAATTCTAATTTTGATGTCTTTTTAGAAGGGCCAATGGGTGCATTTCCATTTTGGGTATTTGTTGGAATTGATTTAATTTTTAGTTACTTTAAATTATATAATTCATCTGTAGAATATAGTTTATTCAATAAACCATTGGAATTAAATGACTAGTTTAAAAACATCTATACTGAATAATAAAAGATATTTATTAAATGTTGGAGCAACATTTTTTTCACAATTTTCAAATGCTTTAACTTTAATCATTCTAACACCTTTACTTACTTTTCATTTAGGACTCAATAACTTTGGAACATATGGTGTAGTTATAAATGTAATTGCCTTTTCTGTTATTTTAGATTTTGGATTAAATATTGGCTTAGTTAGGTCTTTAATTCATAAAACACCCAAAGTAAACGATCAATTGAATAGTATATTTATTTTTTTTCTCTCCTTATTTATTTTTTTATTCCCACTTTATATTATTTTTTATTTCAATTATTTTCATACTAAAAGTTTTGAATTATTTGAGATTGCGGGACTATCATCAATAATAGTTGTTCAAAATATTTTAACAGGTTATTTTGATGCATTAATACAAGCTCAAAATAAAATTTATATTAGTAAAATTATTAGAGCAACTAAGTTATTATTAGAATTGTCTATTATTTTTATTTTTATACAAAATATTAATCTTATTACATTACTTGTAATTATGTTAAGCATTAATTCACTTTATTTATTAAGCTTATATTTTTACATTAAAAAAAGTATTAATTTAATCATCAGTTTCAAATCTTTTAAATTTAGTGTTGTAATAGACCACTTCAAATATAGTTTTTGGTATTTTATTTCATCACTTGCTACAGTTTTAGTCTTTAATACCCAGGTTTTAATTTTAAACTACTACAATGGACCTGTTATAGCAGCAAAGTATTTAGTACTTGTCCGTTTTTTTGATATAATAAGGATAGCTGCAACCAATTTCACACAAGTATTATTTCCTAAAATCATAGAGGTGGAGGTTCTAAATGACTGGCATCAATTAAAGCGCATGTTAATTAGTGTATATACAAGAATTTCCATATTTGTAGGCATCATTTTTATCCTATTTTATATATTTGGTTATCACTTATTTGTTTTCTGGAGCAGGCTGAATGACCCATCCTTAATGGCTCTTTATCCTCTTTTTTTAATTTTTACAATTTTAGTTATACTAGACAATGTGTCAGTTATATTTTTATCAGCCTTAAAGTTGAATAAAGTGCCAACATTATTGTCTATTGTTCAGGGTATTCTAGGTATTTTACTATCAATCTTACTTTTAAAGTTGATGGGATATGTCGGAATATTAATAGGGTTCTTAGTCTCTTTTATACTAACTAACCTGTTTTTTAATCCTTATTATTTACTAAGAGCCATAAATAAGAAATTAGATTAAAATATGATTTGAAGTAATTTTATTACTTTTGAAAAAATCTTATTTTATTTTGATTCAACTAAGAAAGAAATATTATTACTTATTAAGATTATTAATTGACTTATTGGCTATTTCAATTGCCTATTTTTTAGCAATATTACTTACGACATTTTTATTAAAATATACCCATTCATTTATTTCGATACAACCTGTTTATTTTGCAAGTTTATTAATTTGGTATATAAGTAGTAAAGTTTTTTATCTGTATAATGATATTACCCTTGTATCTTTTTCACAAGAAGTTGTTAGTCTTATTAAAGTTGCAATTTTTCATATTTTGTTACTTGTTTTTTTATTATTTATATTCAAATTACAAGATATATTTAGAGGATTTATAATTATATATGGCTTTATACTTTTCTTAATCATCGTTGTAGAAAAATATTTATACAGAGTTTTATATGCTAAAACTAGAAAAAACAACGAAAATATAAAATCAACATTAGTAGTTGGTAATAAGAATATTGCAAATTTCTTGAACGGTTCAAATCTTTCTAATAATAATTTAAATTTAAATATTGTAGGAATTTTGAATGACGATGATGATGGTAAAAACGGATATAAACTACTTGGCTCTATTCAGTCTATACATCAAATACTACAAGAAATAAATATCGATCAGGTATTAGTTTGTTTACCAATCGATGAAGAAGAAAAAATTGATTTTATAGTTTCTGTTTGTGAAAAAGAAAATATATTAGTTAGTATATTAACTTCACCGACTAACCAGTTTGGTATAGGTACTAAACGTGTTATGAACTATGCTAATATTCCTATATTGTTTTTTAAAAATTATCCTTTAGATGATTATGAAAATCAACTATTTAAAAGAATTTTTGATATTTTTTTCTCAATATTTGTCATTATTTTTATTTTTTCATGGTTATTTCCAATTGTATATCTATTCATTAAGTTTACTTCTAAAGGACCAGTCTTTTTTAATCAATATCGTTGGGGCATAAATAATGAAAGAATAAAATGTTATAAGTTCAGAACTATGTTTATTGGTAGTAATGAATTATCAACAGATGGAAACTATATGCCTGCAAAAAGGGATGACCAAAGAATTACACCTATTGGTAAAATTTTAAGAAAAACTAGTATTGATGAAATGCCACAGTTTTTTAATGTGCTTATAGGAAGCATGTCTGTTGTTGGTCCTAGACCACATCCCATTCCTTTAAATATTCAATCTAAAGAACAAATTCACAATTACCTTTTACGACATTTAGTTAAACCAGGTATCACAGGCTGGGCTCAAGTAAATGGCAATAGAGGTGAGGTTAAAGAACTTTCAGATATGCAAGACAGGGTTAATTTTGATATATGGTATATCGAAAATTGGACTTTATGGTTGGATATTCAAATCATATTTCAAACTATCATTAATTTAATTAAAGGAGACGAAAAGGCATTTTAATACAACTATTTATTGTGAAAAAAATAATCATTGCTTTACTATTCCTTTCTTTATTAAATACAATAAAAGCACAACAAGTTTACGAAAGAAATAGCCTAGAAGTGCATCAATTTCTCGCTACGATGTCTCAAAAAGGATATATTGAATGGTACGATTTAATTTATCCAATCACCAAAGAAAAAATACAAAAAGCATTAGTCAAATTACAGCAGGTTGATGCATTAAATAATCTAGAGCAACTTGAATTGGCTTTTTATTTAAAGGAGTATAATAATGAAAGAAGAAAGTTGTATTTTAAAACCGATAGTAATTTTTCTATACATATAGATCCTATTTTAACAGGCAATATTGTAAGTGGGAGTAAAAAAAATTATACAGAAAGAAGTTTGGGTGTATCTGCTTGGGGAAGTATCGGAAAAAAATTTGGGTATCAATTTTCATTTTATGATATCAATCAATCTGGTTCACAATTTGATACTGTAATTAATTCTGTATTTCAAGAAGGTAACAGAGGTATTGTAACATTGAACGATCCAAATGTAAAAAGACAAGTAAATTTTACCGACTTAAGAGCAAGTTTAATGTATGCATTTAAAAATGGAACAATTAGTGTTGGCCAAGATGCATTGACCTGGGGTTATGGAGAAAACGGACAATTGGTTTTGTCAAACAAAGCACCCTATTATCCCTACATAAGATTGGATTATAAACCCTTTGATTGGTTTACATTTAATTATACACACGCTTTTCTTCAATCAGAAATGATTGACTCTGCAAATACCTATCCAATTCCTAGCAGGGTATTTCCGGCTTCAAGAGAGGTTTTTATAAAAAAATACATGGCTTCTCATAGTATAGATATAAGACTAAAGAAAGGGTTACATCTAAGTTTTGGGGAGTCCATCATTTATAATGATCAATTACAATTAGGTTATTTATTACCAATTATGTTTTTTAAGGCTTATGATAATATTATTAACAAAGGGATTATCCAAGCTGGATCTAATGGCCAATTTTTTGGGCAGTTGAACACAAAAAACTTAGTGCTTAAAAAATCTCAATTCTATGCTACCCTTTTTATTGATGAAATTAGAATGGCCTCGATCCTGAACCCAGAGAAATCAAGAAACCAAGTAGGATTCAATCTAGGGGTTATTAAACAAGATTTCTTAGTTCCTAATTTAATAGCTGGTATTGAATACACAAGACTCAACCCTTTTCTATACCGTAATTTCCTTCCAGCCCAAAATTACATGAGCAATAACTATATTTTAGGGGATTGGATAGGACAAAACAGTGATAAATTCTTATTTTATCTAAAATATAGCCCTTTACCAAGGTTTAAAACCTATTTAAGGTATCAAATACTTAGAAAAGGGCCAGAAGGTTCTATGCAAGACCAATATTTTGGGAGGCCACAAATGCGATTTATGGAAAATGTAATTTTAACCCAAAATACATTGCTATTTAGAGCAAGTTATGAGTATAAAAATAGGCTCTTATTTAATTTTAGTTTCAATGATTATGGGGTTGCTAAAAAACAATATTCATTAGGGCTAAGTTATGGGCTCTAAACCTATGAAAATTAGACCTTTATTTACTTTAAAAAATCAATTTTATACCTATCTTCGTCTCAACTCCCCACAAATTTAAAGGCGATATCACAGTTAAAAATAAACCGCAGATTACCAACATTTTTATATGTAATTTGAACTGTTATTTTTATCTTTGTAATAATCAAAAATCTTAAGTCCATACTGTGACTTAGAGTGGCCATGCCATATTAAAAATTAAAAAATTCACAACATGAATTTAATCAAAAGTGCTTTTCTATGTTTTTGTGTTCTTATGCTAACCAGTTTAGTTGTTAATGCTCAAACTGGAGCTAACTTATTGGCAGGCAAGGACTTAACTACTTTAAAGGTGGATGCTTTGTCAGATGCAGAAATCGAAAAAATTCAAGCGCAAATCAAAAAATCTGGTGCCACAATTGAAATGGTAGAATCTCAGGCCATTGCCAAGGGCATGTCTCCAGCTGAGTTTGCAAAGCTAAAAGCTAGGCTATCCAGTGGGCCAGGCATCAAAAAAGCATCTCCGCTAACAAAAAGAACCGTTAATAATACGGATTCTAAGACTAAAGATACTGCAGATCAGTACAGTTTTATCACATCTTCCATCAACCCCTTGATCTATGGCTATGAACTATTTGCCAACAATCAAGGCTTTAAGAACAATGAAAACATAGCAACCCCTTTAAACTACGAGGTGGGTACCAATGATGTTTTAGAATTAGTCGTATATGGGGTTCAGGAATATAGCGCAGAACTAGATGTGAGCAAAGAAGGGACAGTTTTAATAGAAAATGTGGGTCGTATAAAAGTGGCAGGCTTATCTATAGAGGCGGCTACTACCAAAGTGAGACAGCAAATGGCCAGTACAGCATACCCAAGCTTAAGAACTGGTGAATCCAAAATGGCTTTGACTGTTGGTGATACCAGAACCATCCAAGTGACTATTATTGGCGCACAAAGAAGCGGTAATTACAATTTATCCTCTTTGTCCAATGTGTTAAGTGCATTGACTGTGGCGGGTGGCCCAAGTGATATTGGTTCATTTAGAACAGTAGAACTTATCCGTCAAAATAAAGTGATTAAAACTTTTGACCTATACGCGTTTATGCAAAACGGCGATCAGTCGCAAAACATGGGCTTAAAAGACCGAGATGTGATTAAAGTACCTCCTTATACAGGCAGAATCGAGATCAAAGGCCAGGTAAAACGCCCAGGTATTTTTGAACTCAATGGTACAGAATCTTTCAAACAGTTTTTACAATATGCAGGTGGTTTCGACGATACGGCGTATACTGCATGGGTTAAAATCATTCAAAAGAACGATAAAGAAAAGTCTGTTAAAGATTTATCAGCTAAGGAATTTACAAGCTATCAACCACAGGCAGGTGATATTATACAAGTCTCTAAAATTTTAGATCGTTTTCAAAACAGGGTAACATTAACTGGTGCTGTATTTAGACCAGATGTGTATGAACTAACCCAAGGCATGCGCATTAGTGATCTAGTTCAAAGAGCGGATGGTTTAAAGGAAGACGCTTTTATTGGTAGAGCACAATTGATCAGGTTAAAGCCTAATTTATTAAAAGAGTTAGTGACAATCAATTTATCTAAAGCTTTACAAAAAGATCCTAGTGAAAATATTCTTTTACAAAGAGAAGATGAATTGTATATTAATTCGGTTTTAGATTTAAGAGAAACTTTAACGGTGGATTTATTAGGCGAAGTAAGAAGCCAAGGTCGTTTTAACTATGTGGATAGCATGACTGTGAAGGATTTAATTTTGATGGCAGGTGGATTTACTTTTGCAGCAAACAAACAAATTGAAGTTGCTCGCTTAATTCAATATGGTGAAAAAATTACAGATAATCAAGTAGCAACTATTTTAAAAACAGAAGTGAACGGTGATTTAAGTTTTAATGCAGGGCAAGAAAATTTTGTGTTGCAACCTATGGACGTGGTGACCATTACTAAAAAAGTAGGTTATACTAACCCAGAAGTGGTGAGCATTATTGGTCAGGTTCAAAATGTAGGTAAGTATACTTTAAGCTCTCGTGTAGAAAAAGTAAGTGATATTGTTAAACGTTCAGGTGGATTAATTGGAGAAGCATATGGCGAAGGGGCTTATATCAAAAGAAGTAGGTATCAGATAGACACTTTAAAGGCAGATGAATCAAAAACATCTATTGAAGAGGCGTATAACAGAAAGTTTAAAGCACAACAAGAAGCAGAAAAACAAAGTGTAAATGCTTTGTTAAATAGCGGGAACAATAATGCCCAATCTAATTTAGCAGGCATTAATACTCAAAAGAAAAGCCTAAAAGATACTTTAGATCTTTTGTTTAAAGATTTAAATGAAGACACTTATCAAATTGCGATAGACATTAATAAAATTATGGAAAAGCCAGGTTCCGAAATCGACTTGGTATTAAGAGATAAGGATGAGATTGTGATACCTAAAACAGATAATCGCGTAAAAATTAGTGGTGGGGTTTTAAGGCCAACCAATATTGTGTACAGAGACGGATTAACCATTGGTGAATGTATTAGTGCAGCGGGTGGAATTAGTGAATATGCAAAAAGAGGAAGGGCATATGTAATTTATGCCAATGGAAAATCGGCAAGAACAAAACATTTTGGCCTATTTAGATTTAACCCAATCATTAAGCCAGGAGCCGAAGTGGTATTGCCAGAAACGAATGAGAAAAAAGATAAGCCTTTGACAACAATCATTCAATTTACAACAGTGCTTGCTCAAATTATAGGAACGCTTGCTACACTATCTATATTAAATAAATAAGCATGACCGAACAACAACCACAAATAGAAAACGAAGAGATTTCTTTAAAGGAATTGATTCAAAGAATACAGGAGTGGGTAGCATATTTAAAAACGCAGTGGAAAATTATTATTGGTATTGCAGCATTGGGTGCATTATTTGGTTTAACCGTTGCGATTTTTAAAAAGCCTAACTACCTTGCAACTACCACATTTGTGATGGAGGAAGATAAAGGTGGAGGAGGATTAGGAGGTGCCTTAGGTTTAGCGAGTAGTTTTGGTTTTGATTTAGGTGGCGGTGGTGGTGGATTATTTAGTAGCACCAATATTATAGAATTAATGAAGAGCCGTTTGGTAGTAGAAAAAACATTACTTAACCCGGTACAAGTGTCTGGCAAGGAAATTAGCTTAGCAGATTATTATATTCAGATAAATGAATTAAAAGAAGAATGGGTAAAAGAGCCAGCACTTGCGAATATTAATTTTCCGGCAAATGCTGATAGAACTTTATTTAGCTTGGAGCAGGATTCTATTTTACAATTAATATCTGCAGGTTTAACAAAAGAAAATCTAGTGATTGCACAGAAGGATAAGAAAGTAAGTATTATAAGTTTGACAGTCAAAACGGAAAGTGAATTATTTTCTAAATTGTTTTGTGAACAATTATTAAAAGAAACATCTGATTTTTATATTGAAACAAAAAGTAAAAAATCGAGATTGAATGTAGATATTTTACAACACCAGGCTGATAGTATAAGAACCGAACTCAATAATGCAATTACCGGTGTTGCTGCTGCTAGTGATAATGTATATAATTTGAATCCAGCATTAAATGTAAAACGTACGCCAAGCACAAGACGACAAGTTGATGTGCAAGCAAATACTGCAATATTGACTCAATTGGTTGCTCAATTGGAACTCTCTAAAGTAAGTTTAAGAAAAGAAACCCCATTGGTACAATTAATAGATCGTCCTATATTGCCTTTAGAAAAGGACAAGGTAGGGAAATTAAAAGCTATTATTATAGGCGGTTTCTTAGCAGGATTTTTAACTGTGATGTATTTGGTGTTTGGACAGTTATATAGGAAGATTGTTGGGTAGGATTTGTATTCCTGTGGTCCATTGGAACTATATATTGTTACAATTATTTTAAATAAAAATTAAGTTAAAAATCAAACAAAAAAACTGTTTGATTTTTTGTTATAAGACTTAAAATTTTATAAACTATAGTTACTGGGCGCAATAATATGCGTTTATAATAAATTAAATGGTATAATATGAAGGTAGTAATTCTTGCTGGTGGATTTGGAACTAGGTTAGCAGAAGAAACAGATGTACGACCTAAACCAATGGTGGAAATTGGTGGAATGCCCATCCTATGGCACATTATGAAAATTTATTCAAGCTATGGTTATAATGATTTTGTAGTTTGTTTAGGTTACAAAGGATATGTCATCAAAGAATATTTTGCAAATTTATTTTTACATCATTCAGATGTCACCATAGATGTAAAAAATAATAAGTTAGAAGTACATAATAATTTTGCAGAAGACTGGAAAATTACTTTAGTAGAAACAGGTCCTGAGACCTTAACAGGTGGAAGAATAAAAAGAGTTCAGAAATATATTGGGGATGAACCATTTATGTTGACCTATGGAGATGGCGTATCAAATGTAAATATTACAGAGTTAGTAAAATTTCATCAAAACAATAAGAAATTATGTACGGTAACATCGGTTCAACCAAGTGGACGTTTTGGTGTGTTACAAATAAATAACGAATCATTAGTTGAGTCCTTTCACGAAAAAAGACCTGAAGATATTGGTTGGATAAATGGTGGTTTTTTTGTTTGCCAACCCGAAGTCTTTGATTATATCAAAGATGGGGACAAGACCATATGGGAAAGAGACCCGCTAGAGACTTTGGCGAAAGAAAAAGAACTCGTATCCTTTAAACATCCTGGCTTTTGGAGACCGATGGATTCATTAAAGGATAAAATGGATTTAAATGAATTATGGAATGCTGGCAAAGCGGAATGGAAAATTTGGAAATAATGAATGAATTAAAAAATACTTATTCTGGAAAGCGTGTATTTGTAACTGGGCATACTGGTTTTAAAGGATCTTGGTTAATCAAAATTTTACATGATTTTGGGGCTGTAATAAAAGGGTATGCTTTAGCTCCAGAAAATGAAATTAATTTATATACCGAGATAAATGGTGATTCATTATGTGTTTCTGTGATTGGTGATTTAAGAGATAGAGAAGCTCTGAAAAAAGCAGTATTAGATTTTCAACCTGATTATGTTTTTCATTTAGCCGCACAACCTTTGGTAAGATTATCCTACGAAATTCCATCAGAAACCTTTGAAGTGAATGCAATTGGCACAGCTAATTTATTAGATGCAATTAGATTATTAGATAAAAAATGCAATGTAGTTTTAATTACAACTGATAAGGTTTATCACAACAACGAATGGGAACATCCCTATAAAGAAACTGACAGACTTGGAGGCTACGATCCTTATAGTGCAAGTAAAGCTTGTTGTGAATTGGTTATTGATTCCTATAAAAACTCTTTTTTTAATAAAGCTAAATATGATCAACATCAAAAAGCAATTGCAGTTGGCAGAGCAGGTAATGTAATTGGTGGTGGAGATTGGTCAAAAGATAGGCTTATACCAGATATTGTAAAAGCATTAAATGAAAATAAGGAAGTTCTGATTAGAAATCCAAAAGCAGTAAGGCCATGGCAACATGTAATTGAGCCACTATTTGGTTATCTTGAATTAGGTTTAAAATTAAACTTAGATCCAATTAAATATGCGGTAGCTTATAATTTTGGGCCAAATATTAATGACGCTTTATCCGTAGAAGAAATGGCAGTCATGTCTATTAACAGTTGGGGGTCTGGAATTTTTAATATAGAAGTTAGCAATCATAATCCTCATGAAGCTGGATTATTGAAATTAGATATCAGCAAAGCAACAACGGAATTAAACTGGAAGCCAGTTTTAGATGCACAAACTGCAGTGGAACGAACCATAAATTGGTATAAAAATTTTTATAATAACAAGACGGCATTGGAATTAATGGAATCAGATATTGAATATTATCAAAGTAAAATTAATGAGTAAAAACATTGAAATTTTAAAAGGAGTTGACTTTACTAATTTAAATGATGAAGGTTTAAAAAATCTTTTAGTTGAAAAATTTAGTAAAAATATTAATAAAGCAATCATCCCTGGTGAGAGTTATATCCCAGTTTCAGGAAAAGTAATAGACGAAGAAGATGTGTTATGGGGAATAGAGTCCATGATGGACGCCTGGTTGACTGCAGGTAGGTTCTCTGTAAAATTAGAAAGAGAGTTAGCAAGGTATTTTGGCAGCAGATTTTCTTTTTTAGTAAACTCTGGTTCATCTGCTAACTTATTAGCTTTCTATGCTTTAACCTCGCCAAAGCTTTTAGATAGAGCCATTAAGCCAGGTGATGAGATTATAACAGTTGCTGCTGGGTTCCCAACAACGATTAATCCTATGATTCAATTTGGATGCATTCCAGTATTTATTGATGTTGATATACCCACCTATAATATTAAAGTAGAAGATATTGAAAAAGCAATAACTCCTAAAACAAAAGCAATTATGCTTGCTCATGCATTGGGTAATCCATTTAACTTGAGTGTGGTAATGGCTATTGCTAAAAAGTATAATCTATGGGTAGTCGAAGATGACTGTGATTCTTTAGGCGCCACCTATGAAGGTAAAAAAACAGGAACATTTGGTGATTTAGCAACGCTTTCATTTTATCCCGCCCACCATATTACAATGGGTGAAGGAGGTGCAGTATTAGTAAATAATGCATCCCTAAAAAAAATTACAGAAAGCTTTAGAGATTGGGGAAGAGACTGTTGGTGTCCTCCTGGGAAAGATAACACTTGTGGTGAAAGATATTGTCAAAAATTAGGAGATCTGCCTGATGGCTACGATCATAAATATACGTATTCTCATATTGGATTTAATTTGAAAGTGACCGATATGCAAGCTGCTGTAGGATTAAGTCAATTAACAAAAGCCGATCATTTTGTAGCTAGAAGAAAAGAAAATCATGCAATCCTTTCAAAAATGTTTAAGGAGTTTGAAGAACATTTTATACTGCCAGTGGCAACCGAAAATTCAGAACCAAGTTGGTTTGGATTTATGTTAACTGTAAGAGAAGGAAGCCCAATTGACAGAAATAAATTTGTGGAATATTTAGAACAAAATAAAATTGGCACTAGATTATTCTTTGGCGGAAACCTTTTAAAACAGCCTGCATATTATAATTTAAATTATCGCAAAATTGACGATTTAAAAAATACCGATTTGCTAATGAATAATTCATTTTGGCTTGGCGTATGGCCTGGTCTAAATCAGGTTCATTATGATTATATCATTGATACAGTTAGAAAGTATATTAGTTCTTTATAATGAAGCGACTACCTGTAGAAGACTTAGAACATATTTTTGAAAACACCCAAGATATTTGGGAATCGTTTAGGGGGAAGTCAATTTTTCTAACTGGAGGTACTGGTTTTTTTGGTAAGTGGTTACTTGAAAGTTTCATTTATATAAATGAGAAACTAGAGTTGAACGCTACAATAACTACCCTTACTCGAAATCCTGAAGCATTCTTATTGGAGTATCCTTTTTATAAGGAACATACCAATACAGTTTATTTTGTTAAAGGGGATATACTAACTTATGATTTTAATTTAGAAGAAAAGTTTCAATTCATCATTCATGCAGCTACAGCCGCTAGCGAATCATTAAATAAGAGTAATCCATTATTAATGATGGATACTATTACCATTGGAACAAGAAGGGTATTAGACTTCGCAATCACCCAGCCTATTGAAGGATTTTTATTTATAAGTTCGGGTGCGATTTACGGAAAACAACCTTGGAATGTTTCACATATTAGAGAAGAAGATAGCTTTAAAGTTGACATTAACAATCCCAACACAGCGTATGCAGAGGGCAAAAGAATTGCTGAGTTGTATTGTTCAACTTACTTTGATAAAAACAATCTGCCTATTAAAATAGCACGTTGTTTCGCATTTGTAGGCCCCTATTTACCTCTTGACACTCATTTTGCTATTGGAAATTTTATAAATAATGTTTTAAAAAATGAAGACATCATTATAAAAGGAGATGGAAGTACAATTAGATCCTATATGTATGCCTCTGATTTAATGATATGGTTGTGGAGGATTTTAGTAAACGGTGAAATCAATCAACCATACAATGTTGGTTCTGATGAAGCAGTTTCCATTAAAGAACTTGCTGAGAAAATTAATGAAATTTCAACTTCCAAAGTTTCAGTAAAAATTTTAGGGTTGCCTGTACAAAAAGAGCATATTGATATTTATTGCCCTAGTATAACAAAGGCAAATAAAATGAATGTACATTTAAAGATTCAATTAACTGAATCTGTTAAAAAAACAATTAAATTTTATGATTCACACTAATCGTTCGAGTCCAATATGTAATTCGAATAATAGTAATTTAATTAAAAAAATTAATTTTAGTTTATTTGAGGGTCATCCAATGCAGGGAGGTTATGATTTAGTTCAATGCCAAGATTGTAGTTTTATTTATGCTGATACAAAGGTTACACAAGCTGAATTAGATGACTACTATTCAAATCTTTCAAAATATGAAAGTAAAGAAATTTCAACTGGTGGTGGATATAACGAATATGATAGAAATCGATTAGTAGATACTGCTCAATATATATCTTCAAGATTTAATAATAAGGAACTCGCCATAGCAGATGTTGGGTGTGCAATAGGTGGTTTACTAGAGCAATTAAGAAACGAAGGTTTTAACAACATTACAGGAATAGATCCTTCTATTTCATGTGTAAATATTACAAAAAATGAAAAAGGGATAAATTGCTTACATGCTTCTTTATTTGAATTAGATGACAGTTTTGGAAAATATGATTTAGTAATTCTTTCACATGTTTGGGAGCATATATTAGATTTAGAAGCTGCACTTAAATCAATTGAAAAAATATTAAAACCAAATGGTTGTATATATGTTGAATGTCCAAACGCAATGAATTATAAAAATGTAATTCATGCACCTTATCAAGAATTTAACACTGAACATATAAATCATTTTTCAACTGCCTCATTTTATAACTTCTTTGGAAGTAGAGGGTATGCTTTGATAGATAAAGGAATCAGAATTATGAAAATAGCTTCAAATAATGATTATGATGCTGTTTATAGTTTATTTAAAAAAAATTTAGATGGTTCTAAAACTGAAATAGTGTTTGATCAAGAAATTTTGCCTTCAATTAAAATATATTTAGATGCATCTGAAGACACATACGAAAAAATAGTTGAAAAAATTAAGACTGTCGCAGCCTCAAATCAAGATATTGCATTTGTAGGGATTGGTCAATTTGCATTTAAATTATTAGAATCAGTTAAGGAAATTGGCATTAAAAATAAGTTGATTTTATTTGATAATAACACCTTAAATGAAGGCAAGGTTATTAATAAGTCAATTGTACAATCTGGAAAAAATCTTATTTCAAATTATAAAACTAAAAAGTTTAATATTATTATTACTTCTTTAATTTATCAAAACGAAATCGCAAATAATCTTAAATCTGAATTTGAAAAAAATAATATAGAAGCACCTTTAATCTGTAAACTAAGCTAATATGCATATTGACAAAATACTAAATAATGTTGAAATCAATAAAACAAATCAAGATTTACTAAATACTAAACAAACGATTGAAAATAATAGTTTAATATTATTTGGTTCAGGTAATTTAGGTCGTAAAATTGCTTCTTACTTTAAAGAAAGAGGATTTAAAATTGCTTGTTTTGCAGACAATAATGAAATTAAAAATAATACGTTTATTGATGATATTATAGTTTACACACCTTCAATTGCTAATGAGAAATTTTCAAAAGATAATCCTACTTGGGTTGTAACGATATGGTCACCTGGTCATTCATTCAAAAAAACTTTTGAACAGCTAAATCAATTAGGTGTAAATAATATTGTACCTGCGAATAATATTTTTCAAATTTTTTCAGAAGATTTACTTCCTTATTATCATTTTGAAATACCTGATTTCTATTATAATTCTTCATCAAAAATTAAAGAAGCTTACTCTTATTTAAAAGATGAAGAAAGTAAAGAACAATTTTATAAACATTTAAAAGTAAGACTTGGTCATTCTTTTAATGAGCTTCCTGATGCTTCAACGGATAATCAGTATTTCCCTAATGATATTATAAAACTTTCTGAACCTGAAATATTCTTAGATTGTGGAGCATTCACTGGCGATACATTAAATGACTATCTGAAATATGCTAAAGTACCTTTTAAGAAATATATATGCCTTGAACCAGATCCTCAAAATCTTATTGCATTAAATAATAATATTATTTCAAAGAACCTTAGTAATGTCCAAGTAATAGAAATTGCTGTAGGGAATGAAAATGCAGTACTTAAATTTGATGCTACAGGAGGAGGAGGTGCTGGATTAAGCGCTACAGGGTCAATCAATGTGAATTGTGTAAGAATTGATGATTTTTTTAATGAGGAATTTACATTTATAAAATTTGATATTGAAGGTGCTGAATTAAGTGCTTTAAAAGGAGCATATAATACAATTCAAAAATATAAGCCAAAATTAGCAGTTTGTATTTATCATTTACCCAACGATTTATGGGAAATCATTTTGTACATAAAAGAACAATTTCCTTTTTATGATTTGAGTGTAAGAACGCATCAATTTGATGGATTGGATTTTGTTCTATATGCCATCCCAAATTCAAAATAATTTATTTCTCAATAAATGAAACTATCTAATTATATTTTTTCGAAACTTGTTACAGAAGGTATTGATACTGTTTTTTTAGTTACCGGTGGAGGGGCAATGCATCTAAATGATTCGATTGGAAGAACAGCTGGTTTGAAATTTGTATGCAACCATAACGAGCAAGCCTCTTCAATCGCAGCCGAAGGTTATGCAAGGGTTAAGAATAAGCCAGCAATAGTCAATGTAACGACTGGCCCAGGTTCGATCAACTCTTTAAATGGAGTACATGGTGCATTCACGGATTCAATTCCCATGATAATCATCTCAGGTCAAGTAAAAAGAGAAACGATTATGACCTCATACAATAATCCTGGTTTAAGACAATTGGGAGATCAAGAAGTTGATATCATAAGCATGGTGAAAGGGATCACAAAATATGCAGTTGAAATTACTGACCCTAATACAATTAGGTATCATTTGGAGAAAGCAATTTATTTATCAACTAATGGAAGACCGGGGCCAGTTTGGATAAGTATACCAGTTGATGTACAAGCGGCCGAAGTGGACATTGATAAATGTGAGGGTTTTACCCCTGAAGTATTAAATATTAATAAAAGTGTTTTACATGCAGATTTAAATCAAATTATTGAAAAAATTACAAATGCTAAAAGACCAGTCATTATTGGTAGTACAGGTATAAGATTAGCAAATGCTTTAAATGAATTTGAGGAGTTTGCAGATTTAACTGGAATCCCTGTTGTAACCGCTTGGTCACATGATATTATTTATCATGATCATCCAAACTATGTTGGTAAACAAGGTTCAATTGGGAATCGATCCGGAAACTTTGCAGTTCAAAACTCGGATTTAGTAATCATTATAGGAAGTAGGATGCCTATTAGACAATTAAGTTATAATTGGGAAAACTTTGCAAGAGAAGCTTATAAAATTCATATTGATATAGATCCAGCAGAACTACAAAGACCTTTTTTAAAAGCTGATCTACCTTTAGTGTATGATGCTAAATTTATTTTAGCTGCATTAAATAATGAAATTAAAAAGGAGAGTAAAAATTTCGATTTTAAAGAATGGTTAAGTTGGTGCATAGAAAGAAAAAATAAATATCCTGTTGTTCAGGAGCATCATAAGGATCCATCTAAACCCATAAATCCATACTACTTTATCTCAACTTTACAATCAATGCTAGGCGGCAATGATGTAATTGTTTGTGGCAATGCGACTGCTTGTATTGTTCCTTTTCAAACTTCAAGTATAAAAAAGGGACAACAATTATTTAGCAATTCAGGTTCTGCCTCAATGGGGTATGACCTGCCTGCTGCTATTGGCGCGGCAATAGCAGATCCAAGTAAAAGGGTAGTGTGTTTTGCTGGAGATGGAAGTATACTAATGAATTTACAAGAATTACAAACTATAAGACACAATAATTTAAATATTAAAATTATTGTATTGGATAATGATGGTTATTTATCCATTAAGTCAACACAACAAAACTTCTTTGGTTTAGCCATTGGTAGTGCACCTGATAATGGTGTTAGTTTCCCAGATTTGGAAAAAGTTGGAAATTCATTTAATATTCCATCTTATACATTAGAAAAGTTTGATTTCAAGGATGAGCTTCAAAAGTTAATTGATTTAGATGGTCCAATTCTTATAAATGTCAAACTAGATCCTTTACAAATGTTCGAACCCAAACTTAGTTCTAAAAAACTACCGGATGGGAAAATGATTTCAGCGCCACTTGAGGATATGTTTCCATTCCTAAGTGAAGATGAATTAGCTTCCAATATGATCATTAAAACAAAAAAGTTTTAATAAAATTGAGCTATAAGAATATTTTATTTGATTTAGATGGCACTCTTATAGATTCTGCGCCAGGTATAGAAGAATCTTTTTATCAAGCTTATTTGACAGTATATAATGAAGAGTGTCCACAACTTATTACAACTTTTATTGGACCTCCAATAGACCAAGTTTTAACAGCGGTCAATGGGGAAGGCAATTTAGATACTATAAAGTGCTTTGTAGAAGCTTTTAAAGAACATTATGATACCGAGGGTTACAAAAAGTCCAAGCTTTATGATGATGTTAAATGGGTGCTTGATTTTTTATTGGAAAACAAATTGAATATTTTTATTGCTACCAATAAAAGAGTAAAGCCAACAAAATTGATATTGGACTACTTGTCAATCGGAAAATATTTTAATGACATTTATTGTCCTGATATTTTAGAGGAAAAATTTAAGAATAAAACAGAGCTTATCTCCCATTTATTAAAAACTAATTCTTTGCTATTGAATGAAACTATTATGATTGGTGATACTATGCATGATGGTAAAGCGGCTGATGAAAACAAGTTGGATTTTGCATTCGTTGAATATGGATATGGACAATATGAAAGCAGCAAATACAAACTAAATAATATAAAACAAATAATCAATATTTTATAAAAGCAACAGTATGAAAAAAACAAAAAATGAAATTTTTGACGGACTATTTGTCCTTGAATTAGCAAATAATCATTTGGGTAACTTACAAAGAGGATTAGATCAAGTAGAAGAGTTTTCACAAGTAATAAGATTTAACAATGTTAAAGCTGCAATTAAGCTACAATTTAGAGATATGGACACTTTTGTTCACCCTGAGTATGTAGGTAGCAAAGATGTGAAGTATATTAAAAAAACAACCGAAAAGAAGTTATCCAAAAAAGAATATAAAACTTTAGTTGATAAAATTGTAACCTCTGGTTGTATACCAATGTCTACTCCATTTGACGAAGCTTCTGTGGATTTATGTCAAGAATTTAATTTACCAATCATTAAAGTTGCAAGTTCTGATATTAATGACTGGCCATTGATTGAAAAAATAGCAAAAACAAAAAAACCAGTTATTTTATCTAATGGTGGTTCATCATTAAAAGACATGGATGATGTAGTTGCTTTCTTTTTAAATAGAGACATCCCTATAGCACTTAACCATTGCGTTTCATTATACCCTTCGGAAGATTGTGAGTTAGAATTAAATCAAATTGATTTTCTTAAAAATAGATATCCTGAAATTGTAATCGGGCAATCAACTCATGAATATCATGATTGGACCAATTCAATGCTTATTGCTTATGCAAAAGGAGCTAGAACTTTTGAAAGACATATTGATAGTCCAATGGAAGGCTATGATATGCAAATTTACAATTCCACATCAGAACAAATCGACATATGGTTCAAAGCTTATCATAAAGCAATTGAAATGTGTGGTGGTTCACCAGATCAAAAAAGACGAAACTCTGAAAAAGAGATTAAATATTTAGATGCATTAGTTAGAGGAATTTATGCTAAAAAAGATATTCCAAAGGGGTATGTGGTTAAAAATGAAGAATTTGAGGAATACTTTTATTTGGCTGTTCCTTTGCACAAGGGGCAATTATCAGTTCGTGAAATAAAAAATGGAGAAGTTTTTACAACAAGTGTTAAAAAGAATGAAAAAATTTTAATTGATCATATCGACTCACCTTATGCTAAAGTTGAATCATTAAAAAAACTCATTTACGACAGGGGCATATAAAACTATCATTTTGATAAAAAAAATCTTTCATAAGCTTGGGTTCGACAAGGCTATAATTTTTACTTCATCCTCTAGTTTACTAAATGCTATTGGTAGTGTAATGTCAGTATTACTTGTTGTAAAATTTATGTCTGTTATTGAACAAGGTTACTATTATACATTTGGTAGTATTGTAGCAATACAAATTTTTTTTGAATTAGGATTAAACGCAATTATTACACAATATGCTGCACATGAAAATGCTTATTTAAATTTCAATGATCAATATGAACTTGAAGGACCAATTTTTCATAAATCAAGAATATCTTCCTTATTACGTTTTAGTTTTAAATGGTATTCACTTTTCTCCTTTTTTTTATTAATAAGCTTAGGTATAGCAGGTTTTATTTTTTTTAAAAAATTTAATAGTAATTCCAATATTCAATGGACAATACCTTGGATTCTTCTAGCAATAGGAACTAGCATTAATTTGTTTATTTCTCCGATTATTGCATTTTTACAGGGCATTGGTAAAGTCAAAGAAATTGCTAGATTTCAATTTATTAGTCAAATAGTTAGATTGTTAATAATATGGTCTGGACTTTATCTTGGGTTAGGTTTATTTGTATTAGGGATTGGGAGTATTTGTTATTTTTTAGTAACCACAATATTTATTTATAATAAATATTATAAACTTATTTTTAATATTTTAAAAATTGATTTAACAGAGAAAATTAGTTATTTTAAAGAAATATTTCCTTTTCAATGGAAAATTGCAATAAGTTGGATTAGTGGATATTTTATATTTCAGTTATTTAATCCAGTTTTATTTGCAACCGAAGGTCCTCAAGTTGCTGGACAAATGGGCCTTACTTTAGCTGCATTAAATGGAATTTTATCTTTATCACTTGCATGGATAAATACTAAAGTTCCACTTTTTTCAAGTTTAATTGCGAAAAAAAATTATATTGAACTTGACAAAATTTTTAAACTTGCGCTTAAACAGTCTTTAGGCATCACTATTTTTTTATTAATAATATTGGCATTAATAATTGAATCATTCTATTATTTTAATATTACAATAAGTGGAAAACACTTAAGTGATAGATTTCTTGGATTCATACCTTTATTTTGTATGATGATACCAATATTCTTAAATCAACTTGTAGCTTCTTGGGCTATCTATTTAAGATGTCATAAAAAAGAACCATTCTTGATCAACTCAATCGTTGGGGCTATACTTTGTACATCTTCAACTTTAATTTTAGGTAATTATTTTGGTGTCAAGGGTATAACCTTTGGTTATATGCTAATTAGTTTACTTATGTTGCCATGGTCATATCATATATTTCTTCAAAAAAGAAAACAATGGCACATCTAATCAAAGAAGAAAATCATTTTTTACTTTCAATTTGTATACCAACATTCAATCGTTCTAATCAACTTGAACAGACATTATACTCAATTACAAGCCAAAAAATATTTCAAGAATCAAATAAAATAGAAATAGTTATTAGTGATAATTTTTCTAATGACAATACTGAATCAGTAGCACAAGAATTTCAGAAAAATTTCCCCAATAAAATAGTATACAAAAAAACTACTGAAAATATTTTAGATAAAAATTTCGAAAAAGTACTTTCCATGGCTTCTGGAACTTATCTAAAATTAAACAATGATACGCTTAAACACAAAGAAAATAGTTTAGAAAAACTTCTAGATTTAATTGAAAAAAATATAAATAAAAAACCAATTTTATTTTTTTCAAATGGTGCTTTGAAATATTTTAAACTATTAAAAGGGGAAGGCTTAAATTTTTTCATCAGCAATGTTTCATATAATTCAACTTGGATAGCATCATTTGGAATATGGAAAGAAACTTTTGATACAATTTCTGATTTTAATAAGAATAATAAATTACAATTAGTTCAGACAGATATTTTATTTCAAACAGTAAATTCTAAAAAAAGTATAATTATTGATGATGAAGTACACTTTGAAACTCTGAATACTTCCATAAAAGGTGGGTATGATCTTGTGGAAATTTTCTTTGATAACTATAAATCTCTTTTAAAAAGGGAGTTAATACAAAATAATATTACAATTAAAGTTTATAATAAAGAGTTAAAAAAAATATTAATGATTTTTTTCTGTAATTGGATTGCTTTAATAAAAGTATATCCTGAAAAATATACATTTACTTATACTGATTATAAATCAAAGTTCTTATCTAATTACAATTATATTGATTTTATTTTCTTTTTAACTAAAATGAATCTTTTAATTTTAAAATTTAATTTAAAAAAATGTCTGAATATAAATTAAATTTTAAATCTTTTTTATTTAAATCATTATTTAAGTTTGGCATGCTTATTTCATCTCTTAGCAGATTCTTTTTTATCTTAAGTTTTTTATTTAATAAAATATATTCTGGTTATATTAAAAATAAAATAAAAATTTGTGGCAATAATTTACTAACAAAGTATCCTATTAACATCATTGGTGGAAATCATATCACAATCGGAAATAATTTTTCTTCATTTCGTAGAAATAGAATCGAAGTATTTGGTAAAATATTAGATGTTCAATATAATGGACAACTTAATATTGGTGATAATTTTTCAATCAACGACGATTGTCATATTGCTTGTATTAATAAAATAACTATCGGAAACAATGTTTTATTTGCAAGTAAAATTTTTGTTACAGATCATTTTCATGGAAAAATTGATAAAGAAAGTCTTTCATTACCCCCTTCATTAAGACCATTATTTTCTAAAGGCGAGGTGGTAATTGAGGATAATGTTTGGGTTGGAGAGGGAGTTGTAATATTACCAGGAGTAACTATTGGAGAAAATTCTGTGATTGGCGCCAACTCTGTTGTGACAAAATCATTCCCTAAAAATTCTGTTATTGGAGGAAATCCAGCAAGATTAATAAAGATAATATGAAGAAAAATGTCGCATTTACAATTTGTGCCAAAAATTATTTAGCACAAGCGCTTACTTTAAAGAAATCATTTCATAAACACAATCTTGATTGTGATTTTTTTATTTTTCTTTCTGACGATCCAATTGGATTAGAAATTGAACTTGGAGAGATTGTTTTATTAGATGATTCATGGCTTCCCAATTGGAAAAAAATGGCATTTAAATATAACGTTATTGAATTTTCAACATCAATCAAACCATTTTGTTTTAAAAAATTATTTTTACATAATTATGAAAAAGTAATTTATTTAGATCCAGATATTTATGTAAATAACCCATTAGATGAAATTTTTAACTTTTTAGATAAAAAATCAATTGTTCTAACACCTCATTACTGTAATATACAAACAGAATATACCGGTTCAATTACTGAAGAAGAAATTTTGTTTGTAGGAATATACAATTTTGGTTTTGGAGCAATCAAAAATGATGATGTAGGTGGTAAAATTGTTGAATGGTGGATGAATCGATTAGCTAACAAATGCTATGCAGATAAAATTGACGCTTTGCACGTAGACCAAAAATGGATAGATTTTATACCTAGCTTTTTCCCTGATGATACTTTAATTACCCATCACATGGGCATTAATCCTGCCATTTGGAATTTACATGAAAGAGAATTAATTATTGAAAAAGAACAATATTTAATAAGAAATATTCTATCTAAAGAAACTTTTCCATTATTGTTTTTTCATTTTTCAGGATTTGATCCTTACAATCCAAAATTAATCAATAGAAGGCATCCTAAATATAATACAGATACATATCCTTCATTTATCCCACTTTTTAAAGAGTATATTCATGAGATCTATATAAATGAATATGATAAATATTCAAAAATGGCATACTCTTACAATTCTTTTGAAGATGGAGAAAACATATTACCTCTATACAGACGTTTGTATCGCGTCTTTGAAGATAAATACACGGAGAAGAATCCTTTTTCAACTAAAGAAGCTTTTTATAAAATTCTTTCAAAAAATAAATTACTATCAGGAGTTAAATCTAATAGTTATTCTATTTTTACTGAAGACGATAGGAATAAAAGAGGTACGATACATAGGGTATTTGTGTTAATATTTAATATGTTTAAAAGTATTATTGGCATCCGATATTACTTTTCATTAATCTCTTTTTTGAATAATTTTACAAGGTTAGAAAATCAACGTTTTTTAATCAAGAAAGGAATGGAATGAGAATATTGATTGATGGTGTCAGGCTTACTAATAGGCCAGCTGGGGTTATAGATATAACAATTTCTATCATTAATGCATTAAGCAGAAATTTTCCAAGTTATGAAATCCTAGTTATCACACATAATGAATTGCATGTAGATGTTGCTTCGCAAATTGAAAATAACAAAAACATTAAAATCATTGTTGAGAAGACAGTTTGGTTTCAGTCAATAGGATTGTATTGGTCTTTATTTAAAGTTAATTATATTATTAAGAGATTACAACCAGATCTATTTATTGCTCCAAATTCTTTACTATCGCCCTTCTTCTTCCCTAAAAATATCAAGGTTGCAATTTATATACATGATTTAGTATATTTATTATATCCAGAGTCGATGAATTTAATTACTAGGCTTCAGATGAATTCATTACAAAAATTTTCAATAAAAAGAGCTGATTATTTTTGGACAAACAGTTCTTATACTAAAGAACAACTAGCATTATTTTTCCCAAATGAAGTAAAGGACAAACCAATCTATTCAGGCAGTGGTATTAATGTTAACTTTCTTAATAATACATTTATTCACAAATTAAATGTCGATAAATATACATTCCATGATAAAAAGTATTTATTATTTGTAGGAACTCAAGAACCTAGAAAGAATATCCTCTTTTTATTACAATTATTTGCTGAACTAAGAGATAAAGAATATCATTTAGTTATTGTAGGAAATAAAGGTTGGGGTCAATTAAAGAAAAGTATTGACATAATACTTAATCAAGCAAATTACCCAAAGAATAGATTACATTTTACAGGTTACATTGAATTAATTGATTTAATTGAAATTTACAAACAGGCATCATTGTTTATATCTACTTCGCTCAATGAAGGGCTTGGATTGCCTCAATTGGAAGCAATGGCATTAGGAGTTCCTGTTATTTCTCCTGACAATTCAGCAATGAAGGAAGTGGTTACGGGAGCTGGTATTACTGTGAAATCGTGGAATATGCTAGATTGGCAAACTGGGATTGATGAAATTGCTACTAACAGAGATTTTTATATTAAAAAAGGCTACGAAAGAGTATTAATGTATAATTGGGATAAGGTTGTAATAGATTTCAACGAAAAAATACTTATAAATTTAAAACAAAACTTTGAATGAGTTTTATATTTATAATCAATATTTTTGTTTATTTCTTTTTGCAATTTGTTAAGCTAAGCTATATTTCTTCTTATTTCAAGAATAGAAAATTTTCTGGGATTAATCCTTTTATTATTTTATTTTTATTTAAACTTCCAGTTGATTTATTTAAAGTAGTAATTGGACCACCTTTTTTATTAGAAAATGGAATTGAAAATGTCTATTATAATATTGCCATTGCGATTACTTCATTATCAATTTTTGTTGAGTACTTATTATTACGTTTTGCTTTTTTAATATCAAATAAATACACTTTTAACAGTTATAGTTTAAACATCAAAACAAGATATTTGAAGATGATGCATGCATCAATTGTATTTTATTTTTTGTTTTTTCTTTCGTTTTATATGTTAACTAGTTCTTCGTTCGGTTTTGTTAATTGGTTAAAAGATCCCCGAACGGGATATCAATTACATAGGGTTGGAGCTGGTCAGTTTTGGGTTTTTTCAATTTCCTTTCTTTCTGTATCTTTTACAATATTCACTTTATATGTGAAAAAAAATATAAACCTTTTTATCTTTTTATTATTTTATCTATATTCTGCATATTTATTAGGGTCAAAAGGGATTGTCCTTGATTTTTTAGTTTTTTTCATAATTGTTTTATGGGTAAGAAGATTCCAAAATTTAAAAAAAGTATTTTTAATTATACTTCCGCTTGCTTTAGTATTAATGCTAGTTAATTTTTTCTCAAGTATGGGTTTTAATGGTGATGGGACAGACTACGAAAAAGTTTTATCTTATTTTGATTATTATATAAATAGTGCAATGTATTTTAAAGAATACTATTCGGGTAAAATTAGTTTGTTCTATGGTCAAATATATTTTTCTGATTTTTGGAGTTTAATACCAAGAGGTTTATTTCCAAATAAGCCATATGTATATGGAATCACTCTTGTTAATGAATATTTCTTTCCTGGCGCAGCAGCTGAAACTAATACACCTGCTTTTGGTGGACCAATTAGTTATTTTGCTGATTTTGGTATTTTAGGTGTAATTCTTATGACATTCATTGATCCATTTAAATTTATATATTATTTTTTTCTTTGTCAGTTATTAAAAAATTATGATTATATAAAAATCAAAAACAACCTTTTTGTTTTTATTATGTTTTTATTTTTTACAGCACCATTTTTCTTATTTTCTCTTTCCTTTCCTTTGAATATGTTATTTTTATTATTTGTATCATTGATTTTACTTTTTATTAATAAAATCAATTACTTAAGATGATCTTGTATGTAGATAACATAGTTTTTTCATTGCAAAAAATTGGGGGAATTTCTTTATATTGGATAAAACATTTAGAAAGACTTTTGCAAGATAATAGACAATCTTGCCAAATAATAGAATTTGACAATGCTGACCAGAATTTTTTTAGGAAACAACTATACATTGATAAAAACTTAATTGGCATTAAAAATTCAATGTTTTTACGTCTTAAACGTTACCTTGATGTAAAAACAAACAATAGAGAGAAATATATATTCCATTCTTCATATTATAGAATAACTAAAGGTAAAAAAGCTATAAATGTGATTACAGTTCATGACTTTACTTATGAATATTATGTTAAAGGTATGGCACAAAAAGTGCATACTTGGCAAAAAAAGAGATCAATTTTAAAAGCTGATGGTATAATATGTATTTCTGAAAATACAAAAAAAGATTTGATACATTTTGTCCCACAAGTGGATATAAATAAAATTAGAGTAATTTATAACGGAGTTGATGATAAATTTAAACCTATTAATTTAGACGTTCATTTTAATAAAAAACATTTATTTGAAGATTTTAATTACGCTATTTACGTTGGTGATCATAAAACAAATTATAAGAATTTTGACATGGCCATCAAAGCTTGTCAAATTAGAAATTTACAATTTTTAATTGTAGGTGGAGGTCCATTATCACAAAATGAAATATTGAATTTGAGTGCTAGATTAGGATCTGATAATTATAAAGCACTAATTGATGTGAGTGTTGAAGATTTAAATCAATATTATAATAGAGCTTATTGTTTACTTTATCCTTCATTTTATGAAGGTTTTGGTATTCCCGTTATTGAAGCCCAAAGAGCGGGATGTCCTGTTATAGCCACCAACTCCTCTTCTATTCCCGAAGTAATAGCAGATATATTTTTTGCAATAGATAATCCTACTCCAGATAAAATTGCAGATAAAATGGAAATTTTAAAATTGAATTCACCAAAAAGAGAGCGTGTTATTAAATTAGGAATTGAAAAAAGTACCTTATTCAACTGGAATAAAACGTATCAGGAAACAGTAGAATTTTATACATATTTATATAATAAGAAATAGTGAAAATATCAATTATAACAGTTGTTTATAACAATGAAAAAATAATTAGACAAACAATTGAATCTGTTTTGTCACAAAAAAATATTGATTTAGAATATATAATTATTGATGGTGCTTCAAATGATAATACATTAAATATAATAAATGAATATATTGACAAGATTTCGTTTGTAATTTCTGAAAAAGATAAAGGAATTTACGATGCAATGAATAAGGGGTTAGCGTTAGCAACCGGCGATATAATTGGAATATTAAACTCAGATGATATTTTCTATGATGAAGATATTTTATCTAATATACATTTAGAATTTCAAAGTAATTCTAGTATAGATATAATATACGGCAATATTTTATATGTTGATTATAATAATACTGATAAAATAATTAGAAATTGGATTTCAAAAGATTATACAGATACTTTCTTCAAGTATGCTAATGTGCCACCACATCCTAGTACTTTTGTTAAAAAAATCGTGTATCAAAAATCTGGTAATTATAACCAAAAATATCATAATGCATCAGATTATGACTTTCTTTTTAGAATACTTGAAATTCATAAATTTAAATCAAAATATATCAATACCTATTTTGTTAAAATGAGAATGGGTGGTGCATCAAACAAAAGCATAAAAAATAGAATATTACAAAATCTAGCTATTATCAAAATTTGGAATGATAATAACGTATCAATGCCACTTTATTTTTTCCCTATCAAAATCATCAATAAGTTAAAACAATATTTTTTATAAATGAAAAAAGCAATCATAACAGGTATTACTGGTCAAGATGGAGCCTACTTAGCAGAATTTTTATTAAAAAAAGGGTACGAAGTACATGGTATCAAAAGAAGATCCTCTTTGTTTAATACACAGAGAATTGATCATATTTATGAAGATCCACATACTCCCCATAGGCATTTACATTTGCATTATGGTGACTTAACCGACAGTACAAATCTGATTCGTATTATTCAAGAAGTACAACCTGATGAAATATATAATTTAGCGGCAATGAGTCATGTTCATGTAAGTTTTGAAGAACCAGAATATACTGCAAATGCCGATGGAATTGGTACACTTAGAATTTTAGAGGCAGTCCGTTTATTAGGGTTGACTAAAAAAACGAAAATATACCAAGCTTCTACCTCAGAATTATATGGTTTAGTACAAGCTGTTCCACAGTCCGAAACTACACCTTTCTATCCTCGTTCACCATATGCAGTTGCAAAATTATATGCTTACTGGATAACAGTAAACTATAGAGAAGCTTATAATATGTATGCCTGTAACGGAATTTTATTTAACCACGAGTCACCACAAAGAGGTGAAACCTTTGTAACAAGGAAAATTACAAGAGCAACTGCAAAAATTGCTTTAGGTATAGACGATTGTTTATACCTAGGTAATTTAGATGCTAAAAGAGACTGGGGTCATGCAAAAGATTATATTGAAGGAATGTATTTGATATTGCAACAAGAAAAGCCAGAGGATTTTGTTTTAGCTACTGGCATTACTACCACTATTCGTGATTTTGTAAAAATGAGTTTTGCAGAATTAGGAATTGAATTAGGATTTAGAGGAAAAGATGAAGCAGAAGAAGCATATGTTGTAAATAATACTGGTGAATATAAGTTAGAAATAGGCAAAGTAATTGTTAAAGTTGATCCTAAATATTATAGACCAACTGAAGTTGAATTATTAATTGGTGACCCTACAAAAGCAATGACTCAATTAGGATGGAAACCTAAATATGATTTAGCGGCATTAGTAAAAGAGATGGTTGCAAGTGATGTTTCTTTATTTAAGAAAGAATTGTATATTAAACAAAGTGGATTATAATATGGAGCAGACTGTGAATATATATATTGCCGGACATAGAGGAATGGTGGGTTCTGGTTTAGAACGTAAACTTAGAAAAGAAGGGTATAATAATATTATTACAAGAACATCTAGTGAATTAGATTTAAGAAATCAACAAGCTGTAAATGATTTTTTTGTAAAAGAAAAACCTGACTATGTAATACTTGCGGCTGCTAAAGTAGGAGGTATTCACGCTAATAATACCTATAGGGCAGAATTCATTTATGACAACCTAATGATAGAAGCGAATATTATTCATGCCGCATATTTGAATAAGGTAGTAAAACTATTATTTTTAGGCTCTTCTTGTATTTATCCCAAAATGGCACCACAGCCATTGAAAGAAGAGTACTTATTAAGCGGTTATTTAGAAACAACTAATCAACCTTATGCTATTGCAAAAATTGCCGGCATTGAATTGTGTGATAGCTATAGAGCTCAGTATGGTTGTAATTTTATCTCTGCCATGCCTACGAATTTGTATGGCACCAATGATAATTATCATCCCGAAAATTCACATGTACTTCCTGCATTGATAAGAAGAATTATTTTAGCAAAAAAGAACAACGACACAACTGTGACTATTTGGGGTAGTGGAACACCAAGAAGAGAGTTTTTACATGTTGATGATTTATCAGATGCCTGTTATTTTTTATTGCAAAATTATAATGAACAAGGATTAGTGAATATTGGATGCGGGACAGATGTTTCAATAAAAGATTTAGCTGAAATTATAGTTGAAGAGGTTGGATATCAAGGACAACTTGTATTTGATACAACTAAGCCAGATGGTACTCCAAGAAAGTTAATGGATACATCAAAAATCAACCATTTAGGTTGGAGTTCAATAATTGACCTTAAGTCAGGGATTAGAAAAACAATTTTAGAAGTAAAAGATCAATTTTAGATGTTTTCAAGACTTTTTGCCCTTTCCCTTTTAATACTTTTATCACCTCTATTCCTTTTAGTATTGGTTGCTATACTTATAGAGGACGGTTTCCCTGCTTTTTTTACCCAAAAACGTGTAGGCATCAATTACACTTTCTTCAAAATTTACAAGTTTCGTAGTATGAAGAAGCACACCCCCAATGTAGCTACCCATCTACTTACTGACCATGATCAATACGTACTTAAAATCGGAAAATTTATAAGAAAGACTAGTTTAGACGAGCTACCTAATTTGTTTAATATTATTAAAGGAGATATGGTATTTGTGGGGCCTAGGCCTGCTTTGTATAATCAGGACGATTTAATGATTTTAAGAGTTGCTACCGGCGTTTCTAAGCTAAAACCAGGTATTACTGGCTGGGCTCAAATAAATGGCAGAGATGAGATATCCATTGAAAAGAAGGTTGAGCTTGAACAAGAATATATGTACAAAAGAACAACGCTTTTTGATATAGAGATAATCATAAAGACATTCACGAATGTATTATTTAGTAAAGGAGTAAGTCATTAAATTTATATCTAAAATATTTTTTAAAAAGCCAGGATCTTTCCTGGCTTTTTTATTTCACTCCCTTCATCACCTCCCCTGGGCTCAACAACCTCGCGTGATCCAGTAGCTCCACAATCGCCATGGTTTTGCGTGTCTTAAGATCACTCAGCCCTTTAATAATAGAGTAGGAGTCTTTTATTAAATAAAATACATTGGTGGTGAGGTTTAGAGTTTTGGGTTTATTGTATAATGTAGGAACAATTTGATTTTGATACAAAGCATCTATCTCAGCAAAACTCGTAATATGCGCTGCTTTGTTTTGATTACTTGTAAAATTCATTTTAGATTCTTTTTGCGCATAACACCAGGCGTCTATTTGCTTAAATGCTTTAGGACTATTTTTTGTAATGAGCACGCTACTGAGTTGATACACAAATCCGTCTACTTTCCAGCGCATGGTATTGTATAACGCAAGTGCACTATCTTTTTTAGCTAGATTGGTTTCGTTTTTAATTTGAGTGGTTAAATACAATTCTGTACTGTATTTAATTTCAATGAGCCTACTCATAAGGCCTTGTTGGGTCTGTGCTTGCGCAGCCCCATAGTTCAATACGAACATCGTCAT
>Ga0209088_10000086_pt1 | contig 67804 bp, 82 predicted proteins | sample S_140625_EF_Meta_FD_187324 | JGI IMG/M metagenome (GOLD analysis project Ga0209088, IMG submission 187324) | Freshwater microbial communities from Lake Simoncouche, Canada to study carbon cycling - S_140625_EF_MetaG (SPAdes) (version 2) | ecosystem: Environmental > Aquatic > Freshwater > Lake ... | reverse complement strand
CGTTTTTCAAGTTATAGTTTCCCAGTATGTAACAAGTGATTTTGAAACACATCCTCGACGCACTTACTCTTGCGAAAAAATCTGGGTCAAAATTTTTTGGGAGGTTATTTGGATTGTCCCCTTCAAACACAATATCAAGTTCCGACATTTTTTTTCATCTACACGTTTTTAATTTCAGTTCATAATAAATGGATTCAATCGTTAGAATGTTTCTACAATTTCAAATAAGTGTCAAAATACTTCACTGGCAAACTACTTCGTATTCCACACACATTGCAACCGACGCTCTTTATACAAAACTTTCTGCAAACGTCGACAAGTTTGTTGAGATAATGCAAGCGAAGAAAGGTAGAGTCAAGTTTACAAAGAACGCTGATGTTGTATTGCTCAATTTCGACAAGAAAGAGGGGTTAAACCTCCTGAAGTTTATCAGAAACTGGTTGGAAACCGAACTTACAGAATCTCTTGGTAAGCACGACTCGGACCTGCTCAACATCAGAGATGATATGCTAAGCGACATCAACCAGACTATCTACCTTTTTACGCTCAACTGATTCTCGCCCTTTTAGATACTTGTAGTAATAAGTGTGTAGATTTATGGCTTTATTTGCGATTAAAGCGTTCCTGTGAAATGCCATAAACCGTCTCGGGAGGTCCATAAGCACGAAAAAGATGAAACTGCACGTTATCAAATTTACCCAAGTCATTTTTGTGTTGAGGTGACTAATCACAACACATGAGGATAACGCCGATACAGCCATCTGGTAAGGCCACAAAGAAACGTCTGCAGCCACAAACATCTGGAACAAGTCCTTGAGGCGTTCACTTGTCCACTCGCTCTTTTCCAGGTCTGTTTTGAGATTTCTTATTTCCTTCATGTATTTCCTATGGAAGATGCCTTTGTCTTCAAGAAAGAGGTTTTGGTCTCCGTTGAATGTGTAAAGCATGTCGATTTTTTCAACATTTTTCCATCTCATTGAGAAAAATGTGAGAACGACAACGTAAATGATTCCCAGCGCCAAAACGTTGTTGTACATTTTTTTTCTAATCTTTCTCATTAAATGATTAGAAAAATCACTCAAATATCTTTTGTGCGTCAGATACGCTTAAAAAATTTTTCCGAGAAGAACAACGAAACCCAACTTATCTCCGACTTTGTAAACCAGTATCTTATCCTTACTTCTTGCGTCGTGAATGGGTATGATTTCGTTTTGGCTTACGAAGTTGTAAATGCTTATGTTTATTCTGTCCTCATCTTCATCACTTATCGGAGGCAAACTATATGCAAATCCCTTGGTGTTCCAGTTGTTTGCATATGACAAAGCCGTGACCATAGAATCAACGTCTGTTGCAAGATACATGTTTCTGTCGAGATTTGGATTTGAGAAGAAATAGGGAGATTTCGGCTTAACCAAAATCTTTTCGTTTATGCCGTGAACAGAAGTGGCTTCTTTTATAAACTTGACAAGGGTACTTCGACCGTAAAATAGGATTTGTGATGGGTGTCGGTCAAAATCTAAAATGTCGTTGAAAACTTCCTTTATGTTTTCAAGCTGATAGTAATCTAAAATCTGTTCTTTTTCTGCTTTCAGGATGTAAATAAGTTTGATAAGCAAGTTGTTACTGTTGATGATGATTTGCGAGTTTCTTACAAAGCCTTCGTTTACTACTCCAAACTTGGAAGGCACTTCGTCATATCGATAGGTTGTATCAATAACAAAAGACGCCTCTATGAAAGCATTGTAAACCTCGTCTGTTATGTCGTAGTGATTGCCTTGGTAAACAAAGTACGAGAATAGATACTTGCAATATTCACTTAAGTAGTGGCTCATTCGTTTTTGTTTGTTAAAGTAAGTCAAATAAGAACCTGTACGAGGAAAGAAAATCTTTTCGTCTGAAACTGGAAGGTTTATTTCATCAAAATTTTGCTTAAACATCACGGGAATGAAGTAGACATTGTCCAACACGGTTTTAATCTCAATGGCGATGATTTCTCCATAACTGACAACCTTTTTCCGTTCAACTACAAAGGGCAGAGATGAGAAATTCATGGCAACGTTGAAATGGGTGATGATGATATCCTCGTTTGGGTTATTATTAACAGGAAGAGGAGGAAGAGCTGTCTTCGAATATAGAAAAACGGGTTCTGAACCAAACTCGAGGAACATGCCACACGTTTTCCCATAATCATTTATTATTTGACTATAGATTTTTGCGTGGCCGGCAAACTCGGGTGTGTAATACATAACTCTGCGGTCAAGCGTACGTGATACACACATATCATCGAAAATCGTTCTTACGAGTCCCGAAATCTCATCCGCGTTTTCGAAACCGCTTTTGTACAAGGGTGTATCTGTTCTGACTATCAACTCGCACTGTGGATGTGTTATGTTCTCACCTTCTGTACCCATATGTTCCAGAATTATGATGGTTTTTTCTTTCGCGTTTCTGACAAGGTGAAGAAAATTCTGAAGATGTTCAGGGACAATCAGCGATGTTGGTGTAAACACAAAAATGTTGCACTCAAAGTAAACCTCAAGAAGTGGTATGAAATATCTGGGGTCGAAATACGCGCTCTTATCGAGAATGATGTCTCTGATTTCATCAACGGTCTTGTTGTGAAACCCTTGCTTTGTGATGTTTAAAAGATAGGGTTTGTTTGTAATATCTTCAATGATTTTCTTGAGCAATCCAACACGGCCTTTGCACGTCCCTCCATTTTGTCCATAGCTCACTTCATTTGCTTCAAAGACACACTGCAAAAAAGACAACCTGCTTCTGTCCATACCGCGTCTAAGGTAACTGTCGTGCTTGAAAACCGTGTTTATATCTACAAAGTCTGTGAGATGGCCAAACAGCCCATATCTTGCAAGTTTCTTGGTCGTGGTTATGTTTTGCTGAGCGCTATCGCTCTCAAAAAGGCACTCGTCATCGATGTCCTGACCTGGAGTCCAATTTGTATAGATGTTATACCAAGAATTTCTATCAAGTCTTTGGTCGAGCTTGTAGCAACACGGAACAAATCTGTATTCGGATTTCGGGTCGTTTACTCTCAAACCCACGAACTTGTCATCCTTGTGGTCACACGCATACAATCTCTGAGGACCTTCTGCTGGGGACTTGGGGAACAACAAGGCGTTAGCGTATTTGGTTTTATCAGCCTCGTTAATTATAATAGGCTGTTTTCTACAGGAACGAGAGTATCTCGGTGTAAAGAGTTCGGGAATCATTTTTCTCAAGAAAACCTTGGTAGATGACTTGACTTTTCCTCGCGTAGGCCTTCCAATCTCTAAGCCCAGGGGGTCCAGAAACATTTTGTACAATCTAAGAACCGCCCTATACTCAATATCATAAAGACTGAAAATCTTGGACAGGGTCTCTTGATACTTCTTCACGACTTCAACAGAGGATGCCTTTGAAATACGCACACTTACGTAGAAATCACCTTCTGGAAATACGGCTCTGTCCTTGTCTCTCATAGTGGGGTCATACGAGTAAACTATTTTGGGTGTGATTACAGAACTGATAATCTCGTTTCCAGCATTGAAATACGTGTAGATTCCCTCTTTTGTCTTAGTCGATTTCTCACTCTCGTTGATGGCGAGGGTCTTGTAGAAAGCAACATCGTTTAGGAGAAGGTGTGCGAAAATCGCAGGATCAAGAATTTGCGTTGGAAAGTAGAACACGCCGTTGACACCGATAGGTGTTTCTCCTATAATCCGAACCGGCATAGGAAAAACTTTAAGAACCTTTTCAATCACGTCGGTTTTCTTACGTTGATTTGCAATCTCCAAATCCATCCTCATAACTATTTCTTCATCTTTTTCAAGAATAGTTACAAGCGTAAGTTCGTCTTCTATATCCTCATCCTTTTCGTCTTCTTCGGACTTTTCCGGTGCGCCAACAAGAAGAGTTATTTTACCCATTTCTTTTGCCTTTATCAGAGGCGGAACTGTTCCTTTTAGAATTTTGTAGTAGTCGTTAAGGGACGCGAAAGGAACATCCTTTGTTAAAATAATGCGGTTGAACACCGACACGATATCCATATTTTTTAAATTCATCGTAAGCTGAATTTCCACGCGTTCAAGTTCAAAATCGGTGTACGGCTTTCCAACCATACTCTCGAGCTTCTTGTACCCCTCGACAAACTTGGCTACGGCTTTCTTGTTTTCATCAATAGCCGCTTCGAGCTTACTCAAAAACTCCGCCTTCTTTTGAGATACATTAGAGATATCTATTTCAGGAGCCGTTTCTCCGAGAGTCTCTATACTCTTTATTGCGTGCTGTGCGTAGTCGATATACTCGGTCTGGGCAAACTCTTCATCGTCGGAAACCCTAAAGTAGATAAAGGGAGCAATGACATCATCCAAAAGAGAAAAGTTCTTTCCTACCTTTTTCTTAATGGCATTGTACACGTCTGTATTTTTATAGAATTTGAAGGTCTTATCTCGCCTGTCTTTTAAAATTCTCAGCAAGTTTACGACTTCGATAGTCGCGGTCTTTTCAGACCTTATTTGACGCAAATCCAAATCGACACTGATGTAATTAGGTGTCGAGTTTAATTTCGCGGCAACACGTTGTTGAATCGTATACTCTGTATCCGACGGGTATACATCAATGGTTATTACTTCGGTCATCTTTATTAATAAATTGTTTATTTATAACGATTGTGATAAAATAAAATGGAAACGAGTTCCTATTTTATTCCGCATAAAGCGCTCTTTGGAAGTATGCCCGACCAAAATAGAGCCGAAATATTAGAAAACCTGGGTGTTGTCTATTTCATTGACTTGACAAGCCCAAAAGATGTCAGAATCTCCCACTACATCACAAAGTACACCAAAATAAAATTTCCTATTCAAGACAGAAAAATCCCTCGAGACTTGGTTTCCTTTTCCAAGTTTATCTATATGGTCTACCAACTCATAAAGTCACTCAAAGATAAAGAAAAAATCTACATCCATTGCAAAGGTGGACATGGACGGTCCGGCGTAGTAGTTGCGTGTCTGCTTTGTTTGTATCTCAAAATCCCGCCAGAGTATGCACTCGACTTGACTCGATACTACCATCAACAGAGGAAAGAGATGCGTGATAAATGGCGACGAATCGGGTCGCCGCAAACCTTTATGCAGAAAGACGTTGTGTTGAAGCTGTTCCACCCTGTTTATTTCAACTCAAAAATTAACACGTACATGAGTAACTCATTCAAGTGCGAAATAAGTGTAGAAAATATTGGAGTCTTTCCAAATGTAGAAGCCGCATATCAAGCGATGAAAAATCCTAAGAATACCGAGTATATCGAGCAACTCAAATCTGCAAAGACGATAAAGGAGATAAAGATGTTAGGAAAATCTGTTAAGTTGAGGCACGATTGGTCGAATGTCAAAGAGGAGACGATGCACAAGTTGGTGAAACAGAAATTTGAGAAAAACGAAGAACTCAGGTCAAATCTTCTCAATACCTACCTTGGTCCTATCATCTACTTGTCAGTTCTAAAAACGTTTTGGAAAGACAAGGAACACAACCGAATGGGGAAGCTTCTCCAAAGAATCAGGAAAGAACTTGTGTGAAAGGATAAAATAAGTAATTTATATTTTATCTAAATTGCGCGTTTAATAGCAGCGAAACTTTGCGGGAAGACTTACTGGGGAAGAGGTCAAACTGGATGCGAAACTCTTCAGCTTATCTGTGTGCTGGGACATGACAGAAGCGCCGCCACCTACAATGAAAACAATGCCGATGATAAGGACACCGACGGCAGCGTTCTTGGCGTTATCAGAAGTCTTGTCGACAATTATAGCACCCAAAACGAGCAGTACAATGCCGAGTGTGATTATGAAAGCGAGACCTTTTGTGCCACTAATTGTCGCTGTGCTTCCACCAAAAGCAAGCATAGTTACACCGACAGTCATAAAAATGATGGCCATAGTGTAGATGCCCTGGTTGCAACGAGCTACATCGCTATCAACGGCGAGATTTTTGGTGTTCTCAGTTATCATGCTGGAAAGAGCAATCAGAATTGCACCAAGTACGAATAGTAATATAGGGAGTGTATAGGACATTTATTATTATAAAAAAATTATTTAAAATCGACAGAAAGAATCAATAACCCCGATGTTATCAAATACGCTAAAACAGACTGAAGCGATATGAGTAATTTGTGTTCCTGAGATTCTGGTTGCACAGCCGAACCGGAAAGGGTTTGTATTCTTATAGAAGAGAATGCAGCCTTTTCAAAAGACATCTTAAAAAAGTTCATATAGGCGTTTGTAAATACGATAATACAAAAAAGAAAGGTAAGAAATAGCTCAGACATTCTCACGTTAATCATTTATTATAAGCGTTGTAATAAATGAAATCCTTTTGTATTAGTTTAGAAAAAAACAAACACCACTGGAGTAACATCTTAGATATGATACGCAATGCCGGGTTCGAAGATGTCGAGATTTTTCCTGGAATAAACGGAAACGAAATTGGAAAAATGGACAATGGAGAACCGGTTTCCGAAAACACTCAAAACTTAGTAGATAGCTTGGGTGGGTTGTCAAACTTACTAACTCTGTGGGCTCGGTACAGTTTGAAAACAGACAAAAAGAGAAAATATGACGCACAGCTTTCGAGTTGGGGTGCTGTTGGGTGCTATCTTTCACACGTTCTTATTTGGAATATGATGATTGAAGACGATTTACCTTATTGCGCCATTTTTGAAGATGACGTGAAATTCGTAGACAACTTTAAAGAAGAATTTCAAAAACGACTTGAATTCATACCCGACGATGCAGACGGCATTTTCTTAGGAGTCAGTGACAACTTTTTAGGGAAAAGGTATAACGAGTATTTTGATAGAATCGAAGGGGTATTCTTCGGTCTTCACGCTTACATATTGACAAATGCGGGTGCGAAAAAGCTACTCAAAAACGTGTTTCCCATTGAGGTTCAGATAGACAGTAATATGTCATTTTCGGCTGTCTTGGAAGGTATAAAGCTCTACGATGCACCCGGGTTGACACGTCAAGGTTTGCACATTTCATCGGTGCAAGATACATGTCTTATGTGCAATTTGAATGAACAAAGATTTGGAATTTTGATGGTGATTTATTTTCTAATGATTTTTGCCCTTATTTTCATTATATTTATTCGCTCACGTAACGGGCAAGCGTAAAGAAAAAATCACTCAACCTGTTTACAAACTTCAAAATAGTTTCATCTACGTTCCCATACTTATTAAGCTCCCTTTCGGTGCGTCTTGTGATAGTTCTACAGATGTGCGACCAAGCTTCCATCTCATTCTTTCCGTGTTGAAGGATGAAAACAGTCAAAGGCTTCAACCGAGTGTCCATCGCATCAATGAGCTTCTCTACACATTGTACGTTGTAATCTGTGATAGAAGGCAGTGTTTGATTGGGTAAAGGGTTGGGAGTTGCTATGATGCTGCCTATGTTTAAAAGCGTAGACTGAAGATTCTTAAGAAAAGGGATAAATGAGAGGTTGTCTACTGCATCGGTGATATAAGATTTTTTCAGGTGGAAAAGAAGCATACCGATGTGCGCGGAAAGTTCGTCCAGAGTTCCAAGTACATCTATTATTTGTTCGCTCTTCTGAACACGAGAACCATCATAAAGACCGGTGGTCCCGTTATCGCCTGTTCGAGTGTATATCTTCATTTCTCTAACGGGTTACATCATTAAGTTTAATTTAAAGAGTTAGAAAGTACATATGAGCCCCATTAGCGCAATTGGATAGCGCGTCAGACTTCTAATCTGAAGGTTGCGGGTTCAAGTCCCGCATGGGGTATTTCTTTTATATGTTTTTTCATATATAAAAGCAACTACAAATTAAACTTCTCTGGGAATTCTGCCACCAACTTGTCCCAACTCTCCGCAGCTTCTTTGAGTGCGATGCTCGGGTCCTTTCGACGGCGATAGTTTTGCCACTTCATCTGTATCACTATGGCAGCATGTCCTCGTTTGGCACACCTGTCTTTGTAAACCTCCAGCATCTCTTTTTCTGCACATACTTGTTTCGCATCGAAACCCATTACACACTCAAAAAACTGCGCTACTCTAAAAGCCCCATTGCGTATACAATCATCAAACATTTCCTTGTATCGAGGCACGCACATCGGAGCACACGTCATGGAGTCAAACATGATATTGAACACGTCAAACTCGTCACAAATCGCCAAGTGTCGCAAATCCGAGTGTCCAAACTTGTAGCCGTGAGCAATCAACCAGCGGGCAGTCGTACACTTTTTCACAGAAGAGCTACATCCCCCAAACACTAAAAAACTTCTCACGTACTTGTTGAGGTCTTGGTCGCGAGCTTTTTCGTAAAGGAAATCCGCAACTTTGGTTGCACCCTCGTGCAATGCTGTTATAATGGTGTAATAGTCATAGACCCAACCAGTGTTCATACACATTTCCGCAACTTCCACATCATCAAATAGACACGCTGCGTACATGACTCGCCGTGTGATTCCGGAATGCCCAGGGGTGTACAAGAAACCATTGGAAGTAAATCGCCGAGTTTGGCTCATAAACAGTTGCACGAAATCCAAATCTCGGCGCTTGACCGCAATCTGGATTTCAGAAAGCTTGCTGTCTGGATAGTTCATAGAGAAAAGAAAAGAATACAAATCGGTATCAAAATTTTTAAATAAATCAATTTTGATACAAGTAAAATTTACATTACATTAGAAGAAGCGCAACCACGAGTGGTGTAGAGACGGTTAGGCTCGGCGCCGTAAGCTGACGAGATGCTGTGATAGCTTCCCGGGACAACACTCTGGTTGGGGTGAAGCTTGCCACTGTTGAAAGCACGCTGGTGGACGGAATAAGACGGGTCGTTGGGGTTCAGAACAAGTTGAGGCATCTTGGCGCCGGTAGTCGACTTGCTTAACGACGCGTATACTTTCTGAGTCTTGCCTACAGGATTGGAACTCTCATTTACATTGATATGTCCAGACATTTATTTAATCATTTTTTTTTAAAAAATGATTTTTTTACGGAATCCAAGGAACAAAATATAACTATAGAAATGCAAGAAGAAAAAGTCAAGCTCCTGCTCAAGAATTATTTCGAGAAATATGGCGTTGCCCATATCCAGATTGACTCGTACAACGAGTTTGTCAACAAGGGTATTCAACGAGTCATCGACGAAAAGAGCGACATCATCGTGTGTCCGCGTGCGGGCCAGAAGGTGCTGTTTCATTTCGACCAAGTTCACGTGGCTAATCCCTTTGTCATCGACGAAGACCGAAGCATCCGTCCTCTGTATCCATCCGAAGCGCGTGACCGAGAGTTGTGCTACCAGTCTACTGTTTATGTGAACATCCTTGAACAAACTTTTGAGAACGATGCGCTTGTGTCCCAGAAGTCACACAAGCGCATCCCGTTGTGCCAAATCCCCACGATGCTGTATTCTGACATTTGCAACCTCTCTGATAAGACAAAAACTGAACGTGTCGCACTTGGAGAGTGTCGCTACGACCAAGGAGGTTACTTTATCATCAAAGGAAAGGAGCATGACCGTATGAAGAGGGTGATTGAACGTGTGATTGTGGCACAACAGCGTCCAAACTACAACTTTGTCCAAGTCATCGAGCAAAGCGTCACAAACAATGCAAAGTACAAGTTTATCTCTGAAATTCGCTCAATCGCAGAGGAGACTGGCTACTCGGTTGTTGTACAGGTGATGATGCCCTTGGACGAAAAGTATGTGTACGTGTCTCTTCCCAATATCAAAGAACACATCGAGGCGGGAATCGTATTTCGGGCACTTGGAATCGAACCTGACCAATTCGCGTCGTTCATCGACATGAAGTATGACAAGGGTCGCAAGTACGTGAAGAACATCGTCAAGTCTTCGTACATCGTCGACTCAAAGGACACGGCACTCTCCTACATTTCGAAATACCCGATGTATCCCATTCCAAAAGACAAGCAAGAGGCCTACGCAAAGCAGATTGTGGAGCGTGAGCTTTTTCCGCATCTTGGAATTTTGGCAACCACGAATGACAAAGCGAAGTTTCTGGGATACATGATTAACAAGCTCATTTTAGTCAATATCGGAATTCGCAAGGACGACGACCGTGACAACACTGCGAATAAGCGTATTGAGACTACTGGCATTCTTATGTTCGACCTTTTCCGGTGTGTGTACGACGCTTTCGTGAAGAATATGACAATTCAGCTTCAGAAACGCCTGGATATTGTTTCCCTCATCTCTCACTATACAAACATAACAAAGGGAATCAAGAGCTGCTTTTCCACCGGAAACTGGAGTACAAAGAAGACAGCACACGCAAAGGTGGGTGTGTCGCAGGTGTTGAATCGAATGTCATACTCTGCGACATTATCCCATCTTCGCCACATTGTGATTCCAATCGGCAAGGAGGGTAAGAATGCCAAGATTCGTCAAATCAATACATCCCAGTTTGGGTACATCTGTCCTGCCGAAACGCCAGAAGGTGCGACTTGTGGTATCGTCACCAACTATGCACTACTCACAAGAGTCAGCAAAAAGACAAACACGCTGTTGACAAAGGAGAGTGTACTGAACTGTGAGGGTGTCAATGCTTCAAACGGAACCCTTATTCTCTTGAACGGGATTCCAATCGGGTTTGCCGAGGATGCGGAGGCTCTTGTTGAACAGCTTATTGAGAAGCGTAAGGTTGGAATCATCGATTCAGAAGTGTCCATCGTGTACAACGATGAAGAGGTCATGGTCTACTGTGACGAAGGGCGTTTGCTGCGACCTGTTTTCGTTGTCAAGGACGGGAAAGCATACGACGGTGATATTTTTGACTGGGACACACTCGTTGAGATGGGTGAAATCCGTTACATAGACCCAAGCGAGATTGAACACTCGACAGTTGCAATGTCAAAGGACTATCTTGAAAAGGGGGACTACACTTATGATTTTCTTGAGATTCATCCGAGTATGATTCTTGGGGTTTGCGCGTCTATCATTCCTTTTCCGGACCACTCTCAGTCTCCCAGAAACTGCTATCAGTCCAGTATGGCTAAGCAGGCGTTGGGTGTTCCATTGGAGACCTATGACTCTCGCGCAGACACTATGATGTATGTTATGGACTACCCTCAACGACCCTTGGTGTCAACAGACTCTGCAGAGTTTTTGAACTTCAACGATATGCCTTCTGGTTGCAACCCCATAGTTGCAATTATGACAAAGGAAGGATTCAACCAGGAAGACTCTGTGATTTTGAGCAAGAGTTCGATTGAACGCGGTATGTTTCGTGTCACTGGGTATTTTACCATTTCGGATGAGGAAGTGCGAAAGGACACAAGCAACTTTCAAGTGATAGAGATTCCCAGTATGGACATTCGAAATAAGAAGAACAACTACGCCTTTCTTCACTCTGATGGACCGCTGACCGGATTTGTCAAGGAAGGAACACACGTAAAGAAGGATGATGTCATCATCGGCAAGGTTTCAATCCGAATCAAGAAAACAGGAGAAGAGGAAAAAAAGGATGTGTCTGTTACTATCAAGCCTGGTGAAGAAGGTATTATACACAAGGTGCGTATCAACAGTACACCAAAGGGTGGGAAAATCATCAAGATTGTTATTCGAGTCATCAAGACCCCAGAAGTCGGCGACAAGTTTGCGTCTCGCGCGGCACAAAAGGGAACTTGTGGTATGATTTTCAGTCAAGAAGATATGCCCTTTACCAGCGAGGGTATTACACCCGATATCATCATCAACCCTCACTGTATCCCTTCCCGTATGACCATCAATCAGCTGATGGAGTGTGTGCTGGGTAAGGCTTGTTCTTTGAAGGGTGAGTTTGGAAATGCGACCCCATTTTCGAAGCACAGTGTGAACGTCGCGGACAAGTTGTGCAATGAGTTGGAGTTACTGGGTTACGAGAGGCACGGTCTTGAGAGTATGTTTAATCCTTACACCGGTGAGGAGATTGATGCAAAGATTTTCATCGGTCCTACATACTACCAACGACTGAAGCATATGGTGAGTGACAAGATGCACTCGAGGGCTCGTGGACACGTGACAACGCTCACTCGACAGCCAGTAGAAGGACGTTCCCGAGATGGTGGTTTACGCTTTGGAGAAATGGAGCGCGACGCAATCATCGTACATGGAACAAGTCGGTTTCTAAAGGAGAGGTTGTTTGATATGAGCGACCCTTACAATGTCATCATTTGCTCAAAGTGCGGTATGATTACTCCGTCTCAGAGTGATTGCAAGGGGTGCAAGGACGACAAAATCGTGAAGATTAATATCCCTTATGCGGCGAAGTTGTTATTTCAGGAGTTGAACGCAATGGGAATCAAGACAGAGTTGATTCCCAAGAAGTACTAAAATAACGTGTTTATAGTATTTTGTTTATTATGGCTTCGTCTTGTCTGAATGCGGCGATAGTGTTTGAAAATGTATTCTTTAGCGCTGCCGTAGTCTTTAACAGAGTAGAAATAGTTATAAACCCAGCAATGGCGACAAAAATGATAGTCGCACCTAACGCATACTTTTGACTCAAAACTTTAAAGATGATGATAACTACAATGAACACAGTCAACAATAACAGCAAAAGGAGAATACCACTGCATACAAGAATTTTGATTACGTTAGACATGAGCTTCTCTATGTCTAACTGAAGTGCGTTGGCGTTGTTTCTCAACATACCCAAAATCGCTTTGAGGTCATCCAGAATTTTTTTGACGATTTCTTTTGGAAGATTGCTATTTTCAATAGTTTGTATCAAGTTTTGTATTTTTTCTATATTGGGAGTATTGTTGATTGATTGTGTTATCAAAGAATCGATTAAAGTATTTGAGTTTGGCAAGTTTGCCAAATTGGAGACACTCGGTAGTTCCGATGATAGATTTGATACGAGGTTGGACGCGCTTGGTAGATTTGATACGAGGTTGGACGCGCTTGGTAGACTTGGTGGTGACACACTCGGTAAGTTCTTTGCCAAATTGAGTGAGGGTATCTCATTCATCACTTTGCTCGCAATGTTCGAAAAAGAGCTTGCGTTCATTTATTTTAATTTTAAAATAAATGTATTAATTCTTTGAACAACTACAGCCGTTGTCCTTTACTTCTAAGTCATTGACACGTCTTTCCAGCTGCACTACCTTACCTTCGATGTTTCGCAATCTCTCTTCCTGAAATGTAAAGAAGTCGCCAATGGTTGTAATGGCTGTCAGCTTATTTGTAAAGTGACTCGGTATAGAGATGATAATCACACCAAGACTTTGCATAAGTCGTTGAACAGATGGAGGGTTGGTCATTTTTTAATTTCACATCTACTTTAAATCAAGACTCAAACATTTATTAAGAAATTTCTTAATAAATTTTTACATTTACAAAGCCAGAGGCTCTGACACACAGAAAGATGTAAAGGAACCGTAGTACGACTTTATGAACATCGAAAACTCGCCAGAGTACTTGTAAACAAAACTCTTACCGTACACATTTCGTTTGCTGTCAAGTGCATCGACTCTCGAAAAAAGACGCGTATACTCTTTCCGGACCTCTGTTACATCAACTGCGGGGAGTTCGACGATGCCTTCCCACTCCTTTTTCTTACCCTCATAGTTGATATGAAACGATGTTGGAAAATACTTTGAAAGAGCTCGATTTGTCAAGACAGAATCGAGAGGCTTTGGCAAGAGAAATGCACTTGTCGGGGGAATGACACACAGCAATTGAAGAAAGGGTGGGATAGGTGCAGATGATACTGTCTTCTTCTGAACATATGTTGTAAGGGCAAGAGTCAAATCATATGCAAAGGGCGAGTAGTTGTACTTGTACACGTAGTTCCAGTCGCTTATACCCTTGAGGTAATAGGTCAAAACCCACACACAGCCATCCACATAAGAATGACTCGCGCTCTCAAGGTCATCGACGCCGAGTTTCTTGTAGGTGTCATCTCTGTAGTTGTCAAAATCGAGTTCGTAGTGGTCTTCCACTTTTTGAATATGCTTGGTTAGGAGTCCGTCCTCCGCAACGTAATCGGCCCGCTTGAGATACTTTTCCTCGAGCAGGGACTTTTCGCACTGACTAATCCTTGAGAGAAAAAGCTGAAACGATGACTTGATAATCTCACCATTTTCGTCTGTGAGGTGTCCGCACGTTTCAGCGTTGAGTTTGTACATATCTATAATCGTAGACATTCCTTTTTCAATCAGGGAGATGGAAGGGATGTTTGGAAGAAAATCGTTTCCACACAGAAAACAAAAGAGGATAAAGTCGTTTATCAGTCTCTTCTCGTCTGCACCGTCCCAACTCAATAGGCTCTTTGTCAAATCGTTTCGGAGACCACCACCAACGTTGAGATACGCATAATCAAAAGACCGGTCGTACAGCTCTTCTCTGAGAAGATAAAACTTTTTCTTATGGGTTCCGAGAGAAAGCATCACCAGGTCAGCGTCAAGAGCGTTGATACAGTAGGTTTCATCATCCGTTCCGTATTTTCGAATGTAGTCAATCAGCTTATGTTCACCTTCTCCAGGAACCTTCTCGTTCGAGAAAACAACTTCCAAGTTCTTCCACATCTCGTTTTCTGAAATTTGCTTTCGGATGTACCAATCGATGTACTTTGAAAGGTAGTCCATAAATTTGGTTCCGGGAGTGATGCAACGAGAGTCGAACAAATTAGGGTTCCTCTCACCAGAATCTTCAACCAACCCACGGTACCTACGCTGGCGTTGTTGGTTCTGCTTTGAAAGTGGGGCAACTCCATCGATACACATAACAAGACGCTTCTTTGGCTTTACTACGTTTAATAACTCTTCGATTGTCCTGCACACATCTTGGAAGCATTCCAGACGCAGCTTCTGGTCTTCATTTTGGTTAATCTCGTGTCTGGGCCTACGGAGAAGACTTCGCTTTTCGTACGCTCCGTATTGATACACACGTGCTGCGGACGTGTGGAAAAGCCCGTTGAGGTCAATCATAAACGTGTCGATGCCCATATCCGGAGAGTTGGTCTTTTGGAAATTCTGAAAATGGTGAGGAAACTCCTTCTTCAGCCAAGAAAAAAAGAACTTGATACCCATTGCGGTTTTAGTTATTTCTAAGTTATTTTAGAAATAATTCACTTTAAAAAATTCTGAACTGTTTTCCAACCATATTCTCCTTTGTAAATTTTTTTCTTTATTTCTTTCTTACAATTGCTACAAACCCAAGTTGTGATGTGTCCGTACTTTGCTCCGTAATCACTTACAAAGAGTCGTTCAGTTGAAGAGCATTCAGTTAATTTAAAGTTGTGGATGAGGCACATTTCTTTATGAAGTTTTAGTTTAAAAATCAACTTTAATGAAAAAGCTAATTTTTTTAAACAAAAACCTGTGTACTCTTTTGAATTAAAAACAAGTACTCGTTTTTTCTGAGGGATATTATTCCAATTATCTTAATTTGATTAAGATAATAAACTATACACAACTCAATCGCTTACTGGGGCTTGGTGAAGTGAGACTTCATCAGCTTCTGCATGTGGTAGTAAGTCAGAGGCTCGCCGGTCTTGGCATCGTAGTTCAGCAGCTTGGTCAGAGCGGGGTCTGCGCGAATCTGACGCTTGTCCTCGGGGTTCTGGAGGTTCTTGTCCTTGATGTACTTGCACAGGAACTTGGTCACATCCACACGAGAATGCTGGGTCTTGGGGTCGAGACCGGTGAACTTGGCAATATCACCAGAGATATTTACAGGCTTCAGGAAACCGGAGTTGTTGTTACGACGAGCAGAAGGAGTCTTGTGCTTCAAAACACGGGCGGTGTTGCTCTGCAGAGAGCGCAGGCGACGATGCAGCTGACGCAGAAACTTGGCGGAATGGGTCTTGTCGGCACCCTCACGAAGGCGCTCAATCTCACCATCGACAAGGCTCAGAATCTCAGAAAAGTCAGTCATAACACTCTCACGCGTGGGTACAACGCGAGTCTTAGTCTCACCCTCAGCGGCCTCCTGAGCAACCTCCTCCTTAGGAACCTCCTCAGTCTTAGCGGGCTCAGCGGCAGGAGCCTCAGCGGCAACGGGCTCAGTAGCAGGAGCAGCCTTAGCACGAGTCTTGCGGGCAGGTGCGGCAGCAGCAACAGGCTCGGCAGCGGGAGCTACAGCGGGAGTTGTGGACTCCTGGGCAACAGTCTTAGTATCGGTATTCTTGGTCTGGCGGGGCATTTTTATATATTCCAAGACTATCTTTAAGCCGATATATTTATTCAAAGGCTCATAAGACCTGAAAAAAAATTTTTTTTAAAACCCCATAATGAAGAAATTACTTTCCAAAATTGCTATGAATAAACCATCCAAGAAAAAGATACTTCATCATATTCTTTTCTGATTTATCGCTTTTGTCTTGGAGAAAACTAAACTCCATAAAAAACTCTGATATAATCCGTTTCTCCTCTTCCGACAACTTTTTTTCTTCATAGTCCGTTGTAACCTTTTTTAAAAATGCTAAAATTGTAGTTTCGTCCATTTTTAAAAGTGAGCACATCTTTAAACTCGTCCTTTTTCACGAATTTTTTTCACCAGAAAATTTACAAGAAAGGTAAGCACCGTGTCGGTATCATCTGCACCGATTAACTGGGTTAATTGAATTTTTATGACTGTTAAAGCGAGGTCAATTTCTCTTAAAAAGCTCAAATCAGTTATTTTTAATAAAACTCGTTCATATACCGATCCGCACATTTCAATAACCCGAGCGATATCAGTTAGTTTGTGCTTTTGCGAAATAAGAAATCTCGATATTTTATTTTCTATTTCAGTTGGCATTTTACGTATTTGCGGCTGAACAACCTGTTTCTTTTCAGCTTTTCTCGCTTCGTCGGCTTTTCTCATTTCCTCGGCTTTTCTCGCTTCTTCAGCTTTTCTCATTTCCTCGGCTTTTCTCGCTTCTTCAGCTTTTCTCGCTTCGTCAGCTTTTCTCGCTTCGTCAGCCTTTCTCGCTTCTTCTTTAGCCTTTTGTCTTCTATTTTCTTCTTTTCTCGCTTCCTCCGCCTCTCGTCTTCTCTCTTCCGCCTCTTTTGCCTTTCTTTCAGCCTCTCGAACCTTTCGTTCTGACGCCTTAAGAGCGAGTTCTCTGTCGATGAAGTCTTGAATCTTTTGCATCTTTACGATTTGCACTAAATGACCCATATCAGTAGCGAGGGCGCGTTCATTGGTCTTGGACCTGCAGCAACTTTTAATATACTCAAGTCTACCATCCTTACAAAGTGCCGCATTTTTCTTAGCATTTTTAAGGCGTTCGGGCAGCCCTATGGGCTCTTCTATGTTTATATTTTTCTGGGATACTTTAGAGTTTGCACAGTCAAGTTCATACTTGTCCAGCAAGAGTTTGCAATTGCCTCTACGCACGTCACAACTCACATCTGAATCGTCTATTACAACATCCCCGTAAATACTTTTTTCTTGTAAAATTTCCTTAAATTTTCTTTTGTGATACTCCTCACTTTTGTTCATTTATATTTACACAAAATTAAATGAAATCGCGATGGTCATAAGGAGCGGCTTTCTCGTATCCTCGAGCTTTGAAAAAGCCAAGAGCGTGTTCGGCGGCAACAGCCTTTGCCTTTTCCTTCAACGAACCAGAACCATAAGCAATCTTGACTCGCATACCTTGAGAGTTTGTCCAGTACACATCAATCGACTTCAGCTTGTTGCTTTCCTCGTCGTCATCTGAACCGGGCGGACTAATGTACTCATACTTCCCAAGTCGACCTCTTGACGGAAAGTTGTAGTCGAACAACTCCTTGAGACGTGTTATGGGGTCGAACAAGTCTTCGTACTTGATAGACGGAAACGGCATTTCTGAAATCATCCCCTTGAAAATCTCGTTGCAAATAGCATACCCCACACCCTCTTTTGTCTTCTTGTCGATAATCAACTCTGTCGCCCCAAAGAATGCTTCGAAACAATCTTCGAGAACGCCGTTTCGCTTCACCTTCATGACATCCTCGTACTTGTCCTTCACCCGCATCCATCCCGATGAGATAAACTTCTCAAAACCAAGGTTTAGACCGATGTTGCTAAACGTTTTGGTCGACTGAAGTGTGTGGAAAAGGCGAGAGAAAATCATCAACCCTTGAGGCTTACTCTCGAGCTTGGGAAACTTTCGGAAAATGTACCACATGATGGCTTTGTTGCACGTGGCGTCTCCAATCTTCTCCAAAATCTCATAGTTGTTGGCGGGGTCAGCTGTCGGATTTGTAAATGCCTTGGCATACAAATCCATGGAGTCATCATCGAGAAGGTAGTCGACATACTTTTGCTTGACTCGTCCCTTCTTGAGGAGGGAGGCGATAAACGCCTTGAATTCGGGTCCGCGAATGCCATTTGTGATAGGTCCTGGTGCTTGCATTTTAGTCTTGTTTGTTTATCGAGAGATGTTTTTAAAAATCAATTTTTGACGTCGACAAACGATTTCGGAAGTGAAACGTTTGTCAACCCGATAAACTTTTTGAACAGAGGTCCGATGTCTTTGTCTGAATATCCCGCTTTACCACAACCGACTCGAGTGATGATGAAATGATTCGATGGATGATTTAAAACAAAGGTGTGCAAATCGTCTACATACTTTTTGATACGAGATAACGGTAGTGTGTTGATGTTTTTGTCTTTTGTAGGGAGAGCATACGCTTGTCCTGTCATACCGATACCAACTCCATACTTTGCTCCAAATTTTGTGTACGCCATCTTGGCCGAACCGCTTCCGTGTATACCACTGAGATTAGAACCGAAGACAAAAATTTCTCCAGGTTTCAAGGATTTTATGTTTTCTTGTGTATATTGCTGTTTTGACGCCTCGAAACATCCACCGCCTGTGACCCATATATACCGTTTATCGGCGAGGCACGGCGCTTTCAGAACCTTTACCCGCTTCCCTAAAGGCGAAGAATTTGAAGCGGGTATGCATTGTTTCAACAGGCGTTTATGTGTAGGACCTCCGATTTTTATAGAACGTCCCGTTTCCGGATTCACTGTTTGATTTTTCAAAAACTGCTCACAAACGTTCATTTATTTAAGTAAAGAACAAATCTTTACAATTGAAAATGTGTTTATATTTGTATAGAAAATGAACGCGTACGATTATATTCTTAAGAAGACCCATATTCCCATGTGCAACGAGCAACACCTTTCTGGAGGGATGTGTGGGACGTGCTTTTGGGCAGGAATAACTATCCCTGTTGTTCCGGAATGCACCGTTTGCAAAGATGACACCGAAAGGTTTGGAAAACTCGTCAAGGAAAATCCGAAAGCTAAGAATTACGATTTTGAACCTAATTGTTTCAAAGCGTGCATTTGGTGGGAATGGTTTCATAGTGTTAGGAAAAACAAGTGTGGATGTTTATGCAAAGATATTTGTTCTTGTGGAAAAATCAACTATGTAGAAAAAAAGAAAGTTGTAAAAGAGGTGGTGAAAGAAATGAAGAAGATGAAAATTTAAAAATGCTTGGTTCATTTATTTTAAAAATAAATGAAAGTTCCCAAACCCGTTTACTGCATGTTACCCAGCTTGACATAGCCATTACCTCCCTTTTTGGTGAAGTTGGCATTCGAGTTGTAGGTTACATGGGTGTTGGGATTCAGTGTACCAGAAGCCATACGACCATAACGTCCTTGGCTGTTGCTGCCAATGCTCAGGTTCTGATCGGCACGACGAGCCTGGGCATCCAGAGCATCTCCGTCCTGAGACTGGTAACCGTTGGCAGCGGAAGAGTCCATACGACTGCCGCGAGAAGGCAGGATGGACTCGGAACTGATAAGACCGAAATGAGGGTACGCGGTTCTCATCTTTCTCTCGATGTCAGCCGCACCAGCCTGCTGGCGCGTGATGTTAGTTCCATAATCGGCATTCTCACCACTGATACCAGCAGCGGAGATGGTTACATGATTAGCATATTTGGGGCGCTGATCGTTTTCTACCTTGACGCGGTCCATGGCGGAATGACAGCCGCCGCGCTTAGTATAGAAAGAATCGGGGCAGACGGCACGCCCCGCCAAGTCCTGACCTCCCCATACAGGGCACATCATAGCGCTCGGCTCCTGATCACGGTACGAAGAAATACGCTCGGCATTTCCGGTGATTACTTTGGTGTTAAGAATAGAAGCAGTAAGTCCAATAGACATTTATTATTATGTGATTTTTTTACTTTTTTTATTTCACTTGTTTTAACTTTTTAATTTCTCTCTCATCATTTTTTGAGCAATCTCAGTTTTTGAAGTGGAATAGTTTTGGTTGTATTGGATGTTTCTCTGAGTTTGAGGCAATGTAGGAACACCTTTGAACTCGCCCGCATGCAAAGAGGGGGCAAGGCGGTTGAATGAGCGCGTTGGTGCATCGATTTGAATGTTCTCTGTCTTGTTTGTTTGCGCTGCAGTCAAGGGCATATTGTTCTCAAACTCGTAACCCACTTCGTGATTAACACGAACAAAGTTCTTGTCGTCAGACTTTTGAGTTTGAAGCAAGTAATGAGGTATGTTGTTCTCAAACTCGTAACCCACTTCGTGATTAACACGAACAAAGTTGCTATTGTCAGACTTTTGAGTTTGAAGCAAGTAATGAGGCATATTGTTTTCGAGATAGATTTCGTCGTTCAATACTCCGTTTCCAGCCATATTCTTAGACTTTTGTGTTTGAAGCAAATAGTGAGGCATATTTTGTTCTAAAATTATTTCCTTATCAGGGGCTATGTGCATAGCGATATTTTCACTCATGTTTGTATAAGACGAGTATTCGGGGAGATTTCTTTCCAACTCTATATTGATATCGTCAGAGTATTGCTCTTTTCTATAACTCATATTTGAGTAATAGTTTCCTCTGAGAGGGTTGTCTAAGACGTACGAGACTTCGAAATGTTCCTTCACGGGTTTGTCTATCTTCATAGTTTTTGTCGGTGGAATGAAACCCTCTATCTTGTCTTTAACAACCTGTCTGTATACCTTGGGTTGAGAGTCGCATAACGCAGATTTTGTATAGTCGATAAACTCTTTGCGAGATTCCACGTGAGTGGGGAGACGCGGCTGCCTCGAGAGAGGTAGGAGCTGCTCTTGACGCAACTCGGGAGGTCTGAATGCACCGCCGTTCATGATACGGTAGGGAAGCTTTGCATTGGCTCCGCCGTTTACGTTGCCGTATTGTACAGAAACCATAGGATTTACACCTCTGGCGAAAACATTGATATTTTCGGCAAAGCGGTCACCTGAATGGTAGAACATCTCATTCAAACTTCCATCTTCGTTGACTTTATCGATGCGTCTCGTCATGATAGATTTGGGTGGGTCTCTGAGGATGTTGTTATTTGTCCCCCAGCTTTCGACCGACGGAAGGGTCATTTTTGCTTTGTGACCTACAATAGCATTGTATGAAATAGCCATTTATTTACACATTAAATTAAATTTAAGTTAATATATCTATTTAATGTCATATCACTTTAGTATAACAAAAATGCCTTCCATTACAGTTAAGCGTGTTCTCGAAAATGCAGTTCTTCCCAAAAAGGCCCACGATTCTGATGTGGGATATGACTTGACAGTTGTAAATCTTGATAATGTGGTCACTATCGACGGGCGTCTTCCCGATCCCGGCGTGTTTCTTTACGACACCGGTATCGCAGTCCAGCCAGAGAATGGTTATTACGTTGAGGTAGTCCCTCGTTCATCTCTCTCAAAGACTGGTTATGCTATGGCTAATAGCGTAGGAATTATCGACCCCGATTATCGAGGGACAATCAAGGTTGCTCTTGTCAAGACCGACAAGGTGGCAAAGGAGCTTGAGCTCCCGTTTCGCGGTTTTCAGATGATTGTTCGTAAGCTTGAGCAGTCGAATATCGTCGAGACGTCTGGTGAGCTTTCTTCGACTACTCGTGGAGGTGGTGGATTCGGAAGTACAAACTTTTTTGATGGTGATATGAGTAGCGGTTCAGCTACGGTTACTGTTCCTCAGACAATCCAGCGTGGAAAGAACCGCAATCGTGGCGGCGCTTCGACTACTCTTGGAGACCCGATTGAGTAAGTTGTTATATTTGTGTATTCATTTACGTTTGATAAATGAATAGCTAAAATCAACCAATAAATGGTGAATCCTCCAATTGAAAAGTAGCGGCATTCCAAAAACCCGCAACGTTGTTATTCTTCCCGAATACTATAGCGCCTGAAACAGCGCCTGAACCTGTAGCGCCGGCAACACCTTCCGCGGTTATCTGTATTTTACCAATATGAGGACTCGGAATGGTATCGTCTGCGGTCGGAGAAAAACTGATACTCATATTAGGACCTATTCTTTGGTGTACAAAATTTATGAATTTCATCACCTGTGTTTGGTTTGAAAAAATAGATTGTGCGGTACTTGTAGCGGATACTACCATTTGCCCTGTAGTAAACTCGAACTTTTCCTTTTTCTTCATCAATACAACGGCTACAATTACAGCTACAACTACCAAAACACTCGCGCCTACTATCATCATTGTTTGAGAAGAGAGTTTCATTTATTTTATTTAGTGTTTTTTTTCGTTAAAAAGATACAAGTTTGAAATTAAATGATTGTAGGTAGTAAAAAATTTCAAGCGATTATCAATCATCTTGTGAAAATATCAGACTATAGTACAATCAGGGTTCATAAACACGCATGTGCGTTGATTAAAGGTGGTAAGATAATCCAGTCAAGTGTGAATACGATTTCTAATCGGTTTATTGGACACGCCGAACAGATGATACTCCACAAGTACAAAAAGCAACACGACTTGAAAAAATGTATGCTTATGGTCATTCGTGTATCTAAATCTCAAATCTCCGATTCAAAGCCTTGCAACAATTGCCTAAAGCGTATTCAAGAACTTGGAATAAAAAAGGTGTTGTACTCTACGAATAATGGATACAACGTCGTATCGACAGACGATTTAACAAACAACCACCTTTCGTGTCACTACAAGTCCAATTCAAATTTAAAGTCTCATTTCCTCTTAAAAAGGAATGGATAACCAAGGCAAACAGTATCTTGAATTATTAGAGGACATTCTCGAGTTGAAAGTTCGTGAGAGTGACAATATCAATTCTCGACTTAAGAACATCTATATGCGCGTAGCCGATTACATCGAAGAGACAAGTGATGTGTTTGAAGAGTTTCTCGAGAGTGAAAATGCGGCCGAATCAGAAGAAGATTATGAGGAAGATGAAGACAACGATGACTACAACGAAGAAGACCCATATCGAATGACTTAAACTCTCCGCTCTTAAATTGATTATTTGTTTCAAGTATATAAACAAATAACAGTTCTTTTAAAATGCCCCGCAACGAAAATGATGAAATGGTCGACGAAGACTGGGTTGAAGATTGTGATCAAGACACTTACGAATCTGAAGATGAAGTCGAGCGCAAGCTTGTTTTCAACAACATGTGTTCCGACGACGAGGATGAGCAATCCAACAGCCATATCAACGCACGGTACAAGAAGCGAATCGTCAAGAACATCTTTGTGAACTTGCCCAGGATGGACAACGAAAACGCTCCTCTTCAAGAGGAGTTGAAGGAGGATGCAGGGGTCAAGCTTAACTTACAGTCTGGCGGTTGGTCCGTGAAAAAGGTTAAAGTGGATGATATGGCGAGCGCACTGCCGTCTCTTTCAGACTCGAAGCTTCAAACACCCAAGAAGAAGTTTTCAGCCTCTCGAGACGGAGGATGGAAAAAGATGACTGACTTTTTTTCCTCCTTTGAGGAACAAAATTACAACCAAGCTCCTCCCCCTCAGGCAACTCAAGAAGAGGAGTTCAAGGTCGTTAGAAAGTCGAAGGACAGGGTTCCACGAGTCGCGCCTCCTCCTATTGTTGAGGAGCGACGCCCTCAACTCGATGCTCCTCGAAATATGAAGTGTACCAAGATGTGTAACTCTGGAAAGGACTGTAAGAGGCCTGGATGCAACTTTGCTCACAGTATCGACGAGTTCAATCCCATCACGTGCAGGTTTCAATCGCGTTGTAAGAATTCAGGGTGCACGTTCAAGCACGATTCCGAAACCAAGGAGAACTACCTTTCCAGAATTCAAGCGCTTCAAAAGTGAAACTTGGATACAGGACCACTCGGCGATGATTTCTGAGAAGGTATACGACCGAGTGTGTAGTACATAATAACACCTATCTGAGCAATAAAACCAAAACCTGGGCTAAACATAAGAACAATGAGCAGCAGGCTTATGTACCATTGCAACTTCAAATCAAAAAGACAATAAAGAGAGTATATTATCACAGCTAAGTCGATAATAACAAGTAACACAAAAACCATAACGTCCTGTCTGATTCCGGTAGGAAGAGATGTGTCAGTATCACCCTCGCAGTTGCACTGACAGCTTTTCGTATACTTTTCTTTTTTACTTAGGTGAAGAAGAAAGGCGCTTGACAACATTTATTAATGTAATAAAAAATTACATTAATAAATGGCAACAAGAAATTGCTTTGAAATACCGAAACTACAAAGAGAAATAAAGCGAACGGTTGACTTGGCCGAATCGTATTTTCAAGTGTCAGACCCGGTAAGGGGGGATATCAGTTTTATCGAATCAATCTTACTTTCCGCCTTTCCAAAAACCGAAGTCTTTCAGAATTGCTTAGAAAGTTTTATGTCCAAAACTTACGAAGACGACGGAAACAAGCTCAGAGCCTACTACGAGATTTTAAATGAAGCGTACGCTGATAGAGTCGGTTCGTTTGCAGTCTTTGCAGCCGAAAGAAAGTTTACGGGAAAGTTTAACATTGACCCTTCTGCAATCGAACTGAACATCTTAGACCAAACCATCCACCCCATAGTAAAGACTAATTATACCAGATTTTTATTAGACAATATGTCACCTCACAAACTTGGCATTCCAGGAATGTACCAAAACGAGGACGACTTGTTGTATGACATCTATGTGGCTACTGAAATGGCTGATTTTTTGAACAGCTACGACTACAGGTTCTACTCTAATCGAGAAATGTTAAACGTTAATAGAGAGGAGAATCCATATCATAAAACATTTTTTATGTTTGAACATTGTGATGCTGCGGGGAAAACGGATTTTTCTAATAGTCTTCTTGAAAAGAACTTGTTTCTTAAAAGTTTTAAAACCAACCCAGAATCTTACAAGAAAGTAATCAGTGAAATAAACGAACCGTATCAATTCATTCATCGCTCTTGGAACAATACGTTAATAAGACGAAAGGACTACGCTCTTGTTTGCATTAAAATCACGGTTTTTATTGACTTTTTCCATCGCTTCGTAGAACCCAAAATTAGAAACGAACTCACACAGCTCTATACGTCAGGCAACGGCGACCCCAAATTTGAAAACAATGAGCGTGCTATCGACTTTATGCTTTCTAAATTTGGAGAACTTGTTGTCTTTCTTTACAACCCATACAAGGACATATCTCACGAGCTGGAAATGCTTGACAGAGTGTACGCACAATATACCGAGAGAAAAATTCAAACAGAGAGACCTGAGATTATCAGAGATTTGAACAGTGTAATGTCCCACTTAAAAATTCCAGTTTCGCCAATTCCAAACAACCCTCCTATGGAACTTGTCTTTAAGAAAAAGAAAACTGTCATCAAGGTCTACGCAGATAGAACCGAACCTGTAGAATTTTCTTATATGGCTCTTCAAAACACTGATGTACCTTTTGTGATAAATGAAGTTGGTTTACCCTTTAATTCTGTGAAAGAATTTATGACATTTGCAACACTCGAGAGTGTCTTTGGTATGCCAAAAGAACAATCCTATAGTATGCGAGGTAATTTTGGATTAATTTTTCAGATGTTCCAAGAAACTGTTGCTTGCGCGGTCAAGGATGCCATAACCATAGGTGTTGACCAGCTTATGAAAAGTCCAGACGTACATGCACAGCTTTCCAAGAAGCCAAAAACAACCGGCTATACTTACACATTGAATGTTCCGAAATCCCCATTCTTCGATTTCTTCAGTAATTATCTCACCGCCTATATCACCAATACGGCACCCTCTACAGAAATTGTGACTATAACGAACCCCGTGATTCTTAATTGGATAGAAAAGAGACAAAAGCACCTTCAACAGATATTTTTTGCTGTTAGGGAGCATTCCAAGGTTGCTGATAAGATAAAGAAGAGAGATGCACTTTTCAACCTTTTCAGCTTGGTTTTCTGCTTGGACAGAGTCGAGTCTACTATAAAGATACCTGCAAAGGCACAGGACAAGCTTATGGACGACTGTGAGCTATACGTAAGAGAAGAACTCTCATTTGTTCTTGGCAGAACTGGGGTCAGCGAAGACGACCTCGCAGAACTTCTTCAACACAACGGTGAGTCGGTATCCGAAAAGTATTCAGTATTCAGCACACACAATGCTCACACTGTAGTGGAAAGTTTGTATAGAAAAATTTCTCCATACATTCTTAAGCAGGGTGAAGAACCTGGTGAAATAAATTACAATTTGTGTCTTTCTATCATACTTGGAAAGAAAGTAAAGGGTGCAACCCGAGAAAATCTTCCTGAGAAAATAACAGATAATCCAAAGCTACTTCACGCTTTGAAACTCCTCTATCATCTGTACATATCACAAGATGCGTAAATTTATATTATTTTTTTCTAATATAAATGTACAACGTAGGTCAAGGAGACAATCTTCTCTCAGCAGGAAAGGTTGCGTATCCGAAATATGAAAATTGTAATGTAACCGGAAAAGAATACCAGTGTTCTTACATCTTACCAGACCATAAGAAACGCCCCGTAAGCATCCCTTTAGGAACTTATGAGAACCCATACAATGAATATGGGTATCTTGAGAACTACGTGGAAGACACTCAGCAAACACGGTCTGGAGAGTTGTCAGACCGGTTGATTTTAATAATTATGATTACGCTATTGGTCGTGTTTTCTGTATGCACCTATATGGCTTTTCAAGATAAGATGTGATTAATCATTGTCTTTGACTCTTCGCTGAACTGGCTCAAGATTTTAATCTTTTCGCACTCGTCTACACTTACTTTTTTGAAGCAATTAAGAAAAATGTTTATATGCTTTTCCATAACTTCAAAAAACGGATACATCACTTTCATATCTACTGCGTTGGACATCTTTCCGATATGGATGTGATAGATGCATTCAACAAGCCGAGCATACTTCTCTAAAACTCCGGTTTCCTCGTCACTCAGAGTCATAACGTAATTACCTTCTTTTCTCAAACTCCCTATGTACATAGGGAGGATGCGGTCCCTAAGAAAGGGGAATATTTTAAAGCGAAAAACAATAGGTGTGTCAAGTTCCATTTATTATATGACTTACAAACTTAAATCACTTTACCGTTATAACTAAATTAAACCTCTTTTCCGTATCTTTTACACTGGCTTTAAAGTTCGGAAGATTCCAGAGTATCCACCTCGCCCAGAATCCCGGAGTTTCAATTCCACTCTTTTTCCAGTTCTCTCTTGCCTTGTGTCTGTTGATGTAACGGAGGTACCTCTCATAGTCTTTGTGTATGGTATAGTCTTCATACCCCTTTGCTCCAAAATGAACAGTCTTGTTTCCAACTTTAACCATAAACTTTTTCTCTGCACGAGATGACCGTGAGAGTGTTACTTTTTCCATTTATTAAAAAGAAAAAGATTACATTTTTGGATATGTAGGGTTTTAAACTTCTCCGTAATATTTACGCAAATGCGCGTGCCTCGGATTGCTCATCATATTTTCGTACTCGCGTATGGCTCCGCTTCTGCCCCTGTCAAGGCTGTCCGTTCTCTCTAAGAATACCAACATGTTCTCTCTTCTTGCTTTATATTTCTCTTCTTTTGCTTGCTGTTTCTTTCTCTCTTTTTCCAACTTTTTGGCGTGTTTCGCAGCTTCTTTTTCCAACTTTTTGGCGTGTTTCGCAGCTTCTTTTTCCAACTTTCTCTGTTCCTTTGTGAGATTCTCAACAGCTCTTACCGCGTCGTCGATTGTAGGCTGACACGCTTCTTTACGAAGCTTTCTATCCTCGGCGGTTTTACCCTTTTTAACGAATTCGTCGCAACTTTTAATAGCTTTTGATAAAGCTGACAATGACATTTTTATTAATATAAAATTAATAAAAAAAATAATTCTCAAAAAGTAACACTCTGCGCGAGATGAGTGTGAGAGTGTTACTTTTCCATTTATTAAAAAGAAAAAGACAGCATAAAAAAATTTGAAGACAATTATAAATGAAAAAAGCATGGCTTGCTATTGCAAACAAACGTTATGCTTCTGAAGCTGCTGTTAAAAAAGAATATCAAAAAGTAGTGGAAAAAAGCTCGAAAATGGTAGAAATAGAACAAGAATGGGTAGACATAAATCTTTCCCCTCTCATGGAATTTATGGGTGATGAAAGTGTTTGGATGGCTGTTGTTCCGGGCGTTAAAGTCGAGGGTGCACACGGAAGAGCGAGTTCCAGAGGAAAACCGAAAACTCCCTATCCGCTTGCGGTTTTCAGTGGAGCGCATTGGAATTCCAGAAAAGGTGGAGAAAGTGTCTTCTTTGACCCGTACGACCATTACCAAATCCCCGGTACAAACCAGTTTTGCCAAACATTTGCAATGATGTACCTTGCAGACAGTTTGCCATTACCTCTTCCCGACGGGTTGGAAAAACATTACGAATACGCTGTTTACGCACTCGAGTTTATAAAGAGCGTCATTATAAATTTGGATGCAACTACAGAGGCTTTCAACGTAACCCCCGGTATTACAAGGAAGACACTTCTCAAAAAAGTGAACCAGTGTCTTAACTATCCAAACATAACAGTTAATGCTATCGAATTGCCTTAGTTTATTCTTATTTTTACTTATAGAAATAAGAATTACTCCTCGTCAATGTCAGGAATATCATCGACAGAAACAGTGGGTCCCTTCATCTTACGCTTCTTGACATTAGGCTGACTTTGCGTCGCGGCGGGAGCTGTTCCCATCCCGTTGATTACGTTCATCAAATTCGAACCCGTCTTCTTCAGAATCATCTTTGAGATAATGAAGAACGCCGCGTTCATAATAACCAAAAAGAGAAGACGAACCTCTACAGGCCACTTGGAGCCAGAAGGAACGTACGACTTCTCACCGAGCTCTATCAAGAGCTTCTCATAAGAACTCATCGAGACCATCTGTTGCTGGGTGAACCCACTCATATCAAAGCCAAAGAAATTACCGCATGCAAATTCCATAAGCATAAATCCACCCATCAAGTATCGCTTGTAATCCTCTACAGACTTGTCAAGAGACAGCGTACGTAAAGTCATCTCATACGACTTTTTCATCTGGTCGTAATCTGAATGAATTGAGAACTCGGGTACGTTTTCGGTTTTGTAAGACTTCTTGAGTAGCTCAAACTTGAAGAGAAGCTCTCTCTTTGCATCATCTTTCTCTTGGTCGTTCATAGACGTGTGACCGATGTCTTCAACTTCTCGCTTACGAACAAACTTACCACTCTCTTCAAGGTCTTTAAGAGAAGGTGCATTGTACTGCCCCTTTCTGTCTCCAGTCTTGGTTGGAATTTTCTCGTCATCCTCGTCTGAGCTATCCAGCAATTCTTTCATGCGCTTAGAGATTCTCTTGTCACTCTTTTTTGAACCTGAACTTCTCTCACTTGCGTCGTCATCATCATCATCGTCGCTCTTTCGCCTTCTATCCTCTTCATCATCTTCGTCTTCATCCTCTTCCTCTTCACTCCGGTCACCCTCTTCACTCCGGTCACCCTCTTCACTCCGGTCATCCTCAGTATCCTCATCTCTCTTTCGCATTCTGTCATCGTGAGATTTCGACTTTTCGTATTCGCTATAATCAGTCTGGTCCGGAGAATTGGGTTGGGAATCCTTAAACTCGAGCTTACTACTGCCATTAGGCTCATAAGCCTTATTAACAAGTTCCGGCTTTATCTTAGACTTGTTTTCCAGCAACTCGAGATAAAGAATTGGCATATTGGGAAACTTTTGCTGGAAAACCCTGTTTTTAATTTCTGGGTGGAGTGGAACCTTGACTATCTTCACTTTTTTAGATGTCATTTTTAGAATAAGACTTCTACTTTAAATTATAATACACCTGCCAAATTCATTTTTTGCTTACAGGCAAAGCAGTTGTCAGGGTTATTACACGACATGTGACACGCGTTACAAGCAAGATATGGTTTCCCAGCGGTGTCCGGTATCTGCCTAATTTCAGGATCACGCTGCATACACATCATCTGATTGTTACATGTATAACAGTTTGTTTGATCGGTGCAATCTGAGGAACATGCACGACATTGTGAATTCACAGACGTGTTCTCAAAGCACGTGTTAGGACCGGGGAGACCGTATTTTCCAAGTGTCGTCTCAAACGGCTCCTTCTTCATCTTAATCACTACTAACAAAACAACAACGATTAACGCAGCCAACCCAAGATAAATGTATGGTTTAGTCATTTATCTTACATATTATTTTTACAAAACTCCTTGAGAATGACGACGAATTCCTAATATAAATGCGTCACACTTGCTGCATGCCGACGGGGTGAGACGTGGTTCGCTTCTATCACACTCTTGACACGCCTGTACGTAACGCTGGTCATTTACACGAATCATAGGGTCAGCTCCAACACTCTCGAAGAATTTCACCAACTTAGGGTCTGTACCCACATTGTCACCCTGTAATATAGGGTCGTATACGAACTTATCCTTTTTCATAAAAAAGCACGCAACGCCTATCGCGAGCAGTAAACCTCCAAATACTGCTACAGACATGTATTGCATAGAAGAGGAATCACCCTTTTTAAGTTTGCTCATAAAGTATGTTGCACTTGCGGCAATTGAGAGACCAATCAATGCTATGGCTATACATAAAGCTTTCGACATTTACTTATAACAAATTTTTTATATTTTTCCAATTCCAAAATTTGGGGGAATTGTTAAACGCAGTGTTTGTTTTGTCCGCCTTGTAAGGTTCTATCGGCCTGAATACGAAAATGAGAATCAACAAGGTCAAGACGACCACTCCAAACGCTGTCAAACTCAGTGTCTTAATGTCCATTTATTATTAGATAAAACCAAATTTTACCAATTCTTTTCCAACGTAGTTTTCTATTTCGTGATGTTTGACATTGTATGGAACCTCTATAAGGGTTATTCCATTATCTTTGCACATGTTGCGCTTCATATAGTCTCGATATTTTTGGTTTTGAAACGCCTCCTTGTTTTTATGGAAATATGGAATGTACTTGTAGTGCTGCTGTCCTTGGTACTCAAAGGCGAGCTTCAGCTCAGAGTTGTACCCGTCTAACTCGAGGTTGTAATCACCGCCTGTTACGGGGTTATTGAGAAAATCGGGTCTGGCCTTTGCGAACCTCTTTTTGAATGTTCTTTCAAAGTAGTTTCGGCAAATGGTTTCACCTTTGCTCTCTTTGGGCTTTGGGATATACTCTCTCGGAGAACCATAGCCATAGCTCGGCGTGATTTCGGTCATATGAACACGTTTGTCAAAAGTCCCGCGTTTTCCGATGCGTGTCAGCGCATATATGATAAGAAAAAGGACGCTTACTACGACAAGTATATCAAAGCCGTATTTTTCCCAAAAATTCGAGATTATTTCAAACATTTATTATAACAGTTAATAAATGAATGCTGTGAAAATATGTGATGAATGGCGCAAAAATCCGTTGGTAAATCCGGAAACAAAACGCGCAATCAAAGCAGATGGACCCAAATACAAAGAGCTGCAAAAGTTGTGCAAAGACAAAACAAGCCCCCCTAAAGGTAAGGAGCAGAGCCCCCCTAAAGGGAGTCCCAACTCGGGGATTAGTGATATTTGTAAAAAATGGTTTGAGAACAGGGGCGTTAATCCCAGAACAGGAGCGGGAATCAAAGTCGGAGGACCCACATACCTTAAGTTGGAAAAAGAGTGTGGGAAAGGTGCAACTTCCGCCAAAAAGCCCGAACCAGCGCCTCCTTCATCTCTTGCTTCAAAAACGGTAAATGAACTTCGTGCTATAGCGAAGAACGAAGAAATTAGAGGTTATTCGAAAATGAAAAAGGAGGACCTTATCAACCGTATTACAGAAAAACAAAGAAAGAAAACAACTATCATCCGTAGGAAAAAGATTAAGATAACTAAAATATCATTTTCACCTGTACCACAACCTAAAAAGGATTTCTCTCCGCCATTAATTGCACCCATTATACCGGCTCCTATTCCAATCACTATGAGAACCCCGTCCATCCCACCCGTTCCTAATTACGTTCCTCAAACGCCGGTTGTATCACAACCAAAGGCTCCAACGCCGGTTGTATCACAACCAAAGGATTTGACCGATTACATTTTCCAACTGGTGTCCACGAAAAAAATTAGCCTTGACCCGTGTACTCTAACCGATAGATTAGGAGCAATGTTGAAAAAGGTAGAGGGTAAGCTTCTTTCCCCAAAGATTATTTCATTGTCAAAAACAAGCTTCGCACGGTCAGTGAGCGTGGATATTACTCTAAATGACGACACCAAGCTGCGAGCTTTCTTAAAGATTTGGTTTACAAATATCGCTATGACCAGACGCGTCGAAAGCCCTCTTGATTACGAGAGAGAGGTATACATATACATAACACAAAACATAATCAAAACGAATCAGTCTCCAAATTTCATTCCTCTTTTGGCTGCATCACTATGTCCCCTAACTACAAAGTTTAATCTTTCAGAGGACCTCAACATATGGATTCCAAAAGCTTTTGAGCAAAATCCCGGTTCGAAATTTAATGTAATACTAACAGCTTCCAGTCCAAATATAGAAAGCTTTTATGATTTTTCTAAGAAACCAAGTTTGACAATTGCGGATAAATCGTCTATCGTATTTCAATTGTTTCACGCCCTTTACTGTCTTTCGGTTCATAGGATTAACCACTTGGACCTACATTTAAGAAATATCTTAATTGAAACACTGAGAGAGCCGATTTGTTTTCGTTTTGTCGTAGGTTCAAATCAAGTGACATTCCTTACAAGATACGTAGTTAAGATTTTTGATTTTGATATGGCCAATGTTCAGAAATTGGGAGCGAACCCTGTCTATATGGGTAGAGATAATTTCGACATTCTTTATAACAACCCTCAAGTGTTCAAGGAAGACAGAGACCTTTATCAAATTCTGTGTGAGCTCTTATCAAAGGATCATTTTAGAGACTTAGTAACAGCGCTCTTACCATCGAAGACGCTTACACACGAGAAAATGAGTTACGAAAAAGTTAAAGAGTTTAAAATGTCTCTTTCGAAGACGACACTTGATAAGATAAGCAAAGAAACCCCCGCCAATGTAAAAGGTGACTTGAAGACTTATCTCTTACCCGTGGATAGGCTTAAAATCATTCTTAACCCTGTAGAATTTCAAAGACTCGAAGCAGGCGTACCAAAAATAGAATTAATGCAGATGTTGTTCTTTATTGTGAAAAAAGACACTTTGCGTGTTGGAAAGGGCTGGTTTTGTCAGATGCTCCACGTTCTCAAAAAGGACCTTTACTACCCTGTCAAGAGCTACTTCACAGACAAGGCTCTATTTGACAGACTCACCGCGCGACTTGATAAACAAGGTGTACCTGAAAAGACGTTTGTAATCTAAAAAAACGGGACGTGGTTCCATCCCAATTCTTCAAACAGGGTTTTGAAAACATCGTCGTGAAACGTTTTTCTGTCTATCGTTTTTAGTATGTTAAACTCTTCTTTTTTGCAATGAAACTTGTTTTTGTTCAGCAATTGAAAGAATACGTAATGTATGTTCATAAAACTTTTTCTTGTAATTTTTTGTTCATACTTGAAACGTTTAATGTAAAGGTTCACAAGCGTGTCGAAATCTATGAGAAGCTGGTCTTCAAGATGTGAAATATCCCGGCACTTTATGCCTGTCAATTGCGAGTAGATGTAGTTGACATTCTCGTACTGCTTATCATATCGTAATTCCTTAAGGAATAACAATATATGGTCTTTTTTGATTTTAGAGTACCGCACTTCTTTGGGTGTATTTTCGTCTCCAACAAGAAGATTATGTTTCTTAAACTGCTCTTCCAGGTCTTTGAAAACAATTTCTGGTATTTTACAATTCTGCTTTCCCTGGAACTGATTGATACAATCACGAAAATGGGACCGGCGTTCATACGTGTATTTCTGAAGAATGTTGGTTCTGGACATATCCTTGTAAGAGACCAGCTTCATACCTGACCCACTTTCATTTCCGCAATTGACGCATAACAAACAATTGTCAGAGATTATCAGACTCTTCCCGTGACACATCTCGCACACGTCTTTCTTTTCTATATCTTCATCGCAAAGCTCTACATTAGAATACTTTTTTGCAATCTTAAGAAATTCCCAGACGAGCCTTTGTTTGTCTTCATTCTCTTCTGGCTTATTTGCGGAAACAAAGCTCATCTTTATCGGCTTCTTTAGAATCTCTTTGTATTTTTGAAGAATGAGAGCCGTATCATTCAGGTAAAAATTATAATTTTGATTATTCTCAAACTCGTCTATCATTCTGGTGTAATTTTCTGATGTTTTTTTCAGCCGATTTCTAAGAGAAGGGTTTAAATCGGATTTTCTTAAAAGATTATCCAGGTCATCTATGGTTTCTTTATATTTTTTTATTTTCTCCTCTTCGCCCCGCAGCTTTTCCTGGATTTTCTGGTCCAGTGCGATGATGTCTATTTCCATTTGTTAAAATTTAGAGGGTATTTTTAAATTCTCTTTTAAGGAAAAATAATTAAAAAAATTTTTTATTTTCTATGTAATAATAAATGGCCAATACAACTTCAATAACTGGCGGCTTCGTCGACCTTGCTACTTATGATGAGTTGGAAAAGTATATGTATGGTGGCTCCGAGGCCACCGCCTATTTCGTCTGCAATCACAAGACTGCGACTTGGTTTACTATCATCCCTACACAGCTTAATACAAACATGGGTCAGTCCAACAGCTTTAACTCTGAGTGGTCTGCCTCTATATCGCGCGCTGGTGACTACATGAAGAGTGCATGGCTTCGTGCTGTTGTAAGTCAGGTAAAGTTCAACCAGTCCACCCAGCAGCTGCTGGGTCGCTGGACTCACAACCTTGGCCACAATCTTATCAAGGAGTGCTCCATCACCTTCAACGATTTGGTTGCCGCTCGCTTTGACAGCTACTTCCTGGACTTCTGGGCTGCCTTCACCGTACCCGCCTCCAAGCAGGTTGGTTACAACAACATGATCGGCAACGTACCTGAGCTTACCCACGGTGCTCAGAACCTGCCTTCGTACACTCTGAACGTGCCCCTGCCCTTTTTCTTCACTCGTGACACCGGTGTAGGTCTGCCTACGGCTGCTCTGCCCTACAACGAGATGCGCATCAACTTTCAGGTACGTGACTGGACCGAGCTGCTGGTTGTATACCCCAACGCCACCTCTCCCGGACGCCCCGCGACTGCCGCCGACGTGCTTACTGCTCCCACACTGTCCAGCACCTATGTGTGGGCCGAGTACGCCATCGTGTCCAACGACGAGCGCAAGCGTATGGGTTGCGCTCCTCGCGATATCTTGGTTGAGCAGGTCCAGACCGCTCCTCGCACTACCTTCATCCTAGGCGACCAGCAGGCTTCGTCCACCGATATTCGCTTCTCGCACGCTGTAAAGGCTCTGTTCTTCGCTGTACGCAATACTTCCGTAGCTTCTGAGTACTCCAACTACACGATCGGTAACATCGGCACTGGCGGTCAGCCTTTGAAGAATGTTGACCCCCTGTCGAACGCCACTTTGCTGTATGAGAACACTCAGCGTCTGGCCGGTCTGCCCGCGGATTACTACTCTCTGGTAGAGCCCTGGTTCAAGGCCCCCACTATCCCCTCCGCCACTGGCTACCACATGTACTCGTACTCTCTGAATGTGTACGACATCAACCCCCTGGGTTCTACCAACTTTGGCAAGCTGACCAACGTAACCCTGGATCTGGCCTCTCAGGGCAAGACTCTGCCCGCCGATTCTGGCAAGGTAACTGCCGATGGCCGCACTATCAAATACACCTACCAGACCATCATCTGCGCTATGAACCACAACGTCATCCGTATCTCGGGTGGTGCTCTCGGCTTCCCGGTTTTATGAGCTCTGGGATTGTTTGTTATTTATCTATATTTTATTATGAAAATAAAATATTCAGAAGGGGAAATAATTGGTAGAGGGGAAATAAATTGAATTCCGGCAATACCTTTGTAATAGAAACAAAGCAAAAATGGACGAAATCATCGCAAAAATTCAACTCGCAATCGACAACAAAAGTATATTCTTGGAGATAAACGACGAGACTCCACGTTTGAAGACTTTAGAAGTAGAGTTTACAAGTAGTTGCGGGCATAAACACACTCGAACCTTGTGTCTTCTTTACAAAAATCTTCTGAAAAACAACAACACATTCTATTGTCACACCTGTGCGATTTCGAAAGGACATGTTAAGTGTCTAAAATCCGAATCAAAGACTTCGCCTGAATGTATAAGGGCTTTTCCTGACAGGACAAAACCACAAAAAACCGATGGCGAAAGTAATGTGTGGGTAAAGATATCAAAACCATTTGACTCGTACTCTGTTTCCAACATTGGAAATGTACGAAACGACAACTCCAGAAAAATCTTGAAAAATGAAACAAAAGAAGATGGGTACTTACGTATTGTCTTGTGTGGAAAAGTCGACGATAAATCAGTGAGATCAAAATCACTCATTCATCGTCTTGTTGCATATGCCTTTTTACCAAATCCGGAAGATGATCAAGTTGTTGTGGATCATATAAACGGCGAGAAAACAGACAACCGAGCCGCAAATCTTAGATGGTGTACTCAAAAGGATAATATGAGACACAGAAAGAAAGAAGTCGCTCCAAGGGATGTTGGCTACAAAAAAGAGCTACTAACATCTGATATAGAGTGGAAACCCGTCAAGAGGCATAGTTTAGATATTCTGGTTTCAACTACTGGATTAATTAAATCAAAAACTATCGTAACAGATGGACAACTGAACGGGGGATACAGGAGATTCGCCGAGTACTCTATTCATCGTCTTGTAGCAGAAGCATTTCTCACTTTACCTGAAAACCATGAGAAACTAATTGTTAATCATAAGAACGGAAACAAAGAAGACAACAGAGTAGAAAATTTGGAGTGGATTTCTCATTCTGAAAACAGTATGCACGCGTCAAACAGTGGTCTCTTAGATTTTCGAAAACGTCCGATTCGTCAATACGACTTGAACGGCAAGTTTATAACCGAATTTCCGAGTCAGGCTGATGCAAGCCGTACACTCAAGATAAGCGAGGACGCCATTTATATGTGTGTAAGTAAATCAACTCAGTCATCTGCCGGATTTATCTGGAGATACTCGGATGAGTGTTCTGATACGGAAATCAAAGCGGTTATGAAGGGAACTCGAGAAATTTTTAAGAAAGAAGTCCAAACCGACAACGTAATCTCATGTTATTCCAGTATCGCAAATGCCGCAAAAGAACTTGGATTTTCTGAGCATAAAGTTAAAAACTTTGCAAATTCAAAGAAGCCATTCAGCAAAACAGAGTACCTGTGTTTTGCTGAAGAAGGTAACAATGATGCTTATACGCAACGATCAAAAGCTCGAAAAGTATTAAGAGTCGATAGTCAGGGTTGTATAATTTCAACTTTCGATAGTATAAAGAAAGCCGCAAAGGAATCGAAGATGGGAGAAGGGACGGTCAAGAAGTGTTGCGAACAAGGAAAGAGCGATAAAGATGGATTGTTTTGGAAGTATACTTAAATAAGCACTCAATTAAATTTTCATTAATAAATGGACGTTGTTATCAAAACGTTATCTGATAAAAGCGCTGCTTTTCTGAAAGATCAAGCTAAACTAAACCCGGATATGATCAAAACACTCGAAATCTATACCGGTCCCGGATATAGAAAAATAAATAAAGTTTTAAGAGAAACTAAAGGTAACATTGACTCTTTGCCTGAAAGTGATGAAACTAAAAAAGATATAATGCTTATAGATAAACTTTTCAGCCGCGCTGACCCTATAACGGAACCCATAACTCTATACAGAGGCGTGGGTCGTGAGGCATATACAACAAAACAAGATTATGGTTTCATTTCTGCTTCGTATGAAATGGAAACAGCTTTAGTGTTCACCAATTTGTATAATTTAGAATTAGAAAAGAAAAAAGGAGAAAGGCGAACCTGTTGTTTAATTGAGATTAACGTACCTGTTGGAACTAGATGTATTTTTTTGGAAGAAATCTCATTGAATCCAGGTGAGAAAGAAGTGCTTTTACCAAGAAATGGAAAGTTTATTCTTACCTCTGTCGGATTATCGACAGACTCGTCTAATCTAGACACATATTTTGTTACATTTGTGCCACATACGGCGGAGGAATTTACAGTTATGTCTGACACTGTCGTAAAGGCACACGAAAAACTAAAAATCTTAGAAAAGGTTGTAGAAACGGTCGAGAAAGAAGCAACACTCGAGGCTCATTATCAGGCAAACAGTCTCTTATACTCTAAAAAACTTTGAAACGGGATCGCGATCCATCAAGGTCAAAACAAAATTTAATTGATTGAAAAAGATATAAACCAAGTGCTCTCGTAGTCGTCTACTCTTTGTCCTACCCCACATCACTCATCACTCCTCGTCGCTGCTATCGTAGTCGTCGTCCATCATGTTTGCTTGCTTCCATGAAGAGTACCCCTCGTCATGCACGTCCACACGCAGCCTTTGTTGCAAAAAGTACAAAATCTCATACGACTTGTACTCCACACAGTTCTTGACAATCTTTTCAATGTCATAGTGACTCTTGAAGTCCTTTCTGAAGGCAAACTTGAAGCGCTTGAGATTGTGTGTCGCTATCAGACCAAGGAGTTCGGTGTACTCGAATACGTACCCCTTTTCGGCGAGCCACATACCCCCGCTGATTGCACGGGTGTCTGTCAAAAAGCTGTTTGAAATGACATGATCGCACTTTTCCAAGATGTTCGTGTACTTTCGTTGAACCGCGGTGCTATACAGGTAGTCTGCGATGTACAAGGCACCTTCTTGTAGAGCAAGTGCAATGGTCGCCTTTTCCAAGAGCAACCCTTGCTTGATGCAGTGCTCTGCGACTTCTACGTTGTCGCAGAGGGTCGCAGCGTACATAACCCTTCTAAGGTTTCCTTGCGTCTTGTCGTGTAGGAAGTTGGTGATGTACGACCAATCACTCATAGAAACTGCGACCTGCATTTCAGTGAGCATGGCGGAGTAGAGGGCTGTAGAGAATACCTTTGTATAAAAAAGTTGTCAAAATAAATCAATCACATACGTGATTGATTTAATCTTCAAGAGCCTTACTTTACAAGCTTATAAGAACTGTCAAAATCAACGATGTGTTCAGCTCGTCCTTCCGGTTGGGAAAAGGTGATTTTGATGTCGAAATCATAAATCCGTCCAACGAGTTCTTTAGAAACCACAACTCCCAAATTCTTAATTTCCCCTTTTAATTTCCGGTAACACGTCGCACCTATTTGCCAATCATCAAAGTAGATATGTCCAAAACCGTCGTTGCTCATTTTTAATTTTTAAAAGCAGGTGTAAGAAATCATTTCGATTATCAAAAATTTTCAACTCCTAATGTGAACAACTCTGAAGGTAAGTAAAGCTTTATAATATAAATGCAAACATGATGTAACCCCAGAGCATTGCCATCCCCATAGTATTTATAGAGTTCAGCGCGTCCTCAACATCTGTTGGTCGTAAATCTCGTATTAACCGCATACCGTTTCGTCCGAGATGCTCTTCGATAAAATCTCGAGCAGATTCATCACCTCCTCTGGTACGACGACCACTACCTTCTGTTATGTATTTGTATTTTTGAACCAAGTTTCGTGCTTTCGTGACAAGACTTCTATGTCTCGCTCTGGTCATATCTCTATCTATATGATTTCTAACCAATTCATATACGCCATCCCAAGTATGTGGGAGTTCGGTGATTTGTATATCAGGTGTAAAAAAGGATTCACGTTCTTCTTCGACGGGTTCTTCAGCAACTCCTCTGAAAGCTTCGTCCATTCTAAGCACCAATCCCACAGTTTCTCCAGGAATCTCTTCTCTTGTTACTGGGTTTCTAAAATTAACTGTACTGCGTGTTCTCATATCGTTTGCGAGATTCACAAGGTCGAAGCAGTGAAACTTTCCAGGAACTGCCGACGGTATGGTTACGATAACGCCTCCACGTCTGATAATCTCTTCGTATGTCTCCATTCCGTAAATTTCTGTTTCGTTGTGACATATGTCGGTGTAGTGCCTTGAACATCTCTCTATCAGTTCAGGATTATTTGCATCGGTTGGTAAATTAGTAAAGGGGTTTAGGGTACGATTCAAAGCCCAATTTCTGCAACCAGTAGTGTTGTCCATTTATTAGTTTGTAGAATAAATTGAAATCACTTTTGTTTGTTTAAGAAAAAATGAATCTGTACGAAATCGCGTACAAGTCGTGTTTTCGCGGAGACGTTGAGAAGTTAAAAGAGTGCAATATTGACCCTGACAATGCATTCTTTCAATACGCTGTGGTAAGCGGTCAACTTGAAATAATAAAATATTTGATTGAGGAACTGAATATGCGTCCTGAAAAAGACATATTCTTAGAAGCCATAAAGCGGGACTACGTGAACTTGGTTCGGTATATGAACACGTACATACCTTATGATTACGACTGTTTAAAAACCGCACTCGAGAATGGGTGCTGGACTTTGATTGATGATATTCTATCAAGTGGGTTGAGCTTAACTCATAATTGTGTTTCTTTTATCATATACGGGAAGCATATCAAGAAATACATTACGTATAGACAAGTCATCGAGAACGGTAAGTTGAAAGCTGCAACTAAAATCCAGAATTGGTGGCTCTATGACTGCGGAAAGCGTAAAACTGTGTTCTCGGAGGCGCAGGAGCCGTTTTAACGACGTTTGTGAAATTTGAATCCTGCTTTATTTTTTCCCTTGAGAAGAAAATAAGCAATTCCACCTACAATCAGAAGTATCAGAAGTATAAGCGGGTAGTTAGTATTCATTTTCACAGGAGACGGGCAAGGACACGCTGCGCAAGAGGAATTGAAAACCAGCGATGCACTTTCTAACGAGTTTGTTGGTTCGGGTTCTGAGTTCACAGGTACGTTGATAAAAAAGTACGCTTGATTGGGTGGTAGACTAATGGGGAAATTTAAGAGAACGGAATTGTCTGTCAATATCACAGTGTTGTAGTTGGTGTTGAAAACTCCAGCATTTATGTCGAATACCACCCCGAAAAGAGCGTTTCTTATTATATTTGTACGCATATCTACTGAAGTAAAAAAGGTTTGAGACGTCTTGTTGACGATTACTATAGCCGTTCTTGACAAAACATTTATGATAGAATTTTGGAAATTCCGAACGTTTGAAACCGTGGAATCAGAACTGATGTTCATAAAAGAAACACTGTTAGCGATTGCGTTTGCGTTTAACATACTTTGAACTTTTGTTATATCACTCGAGAGAAGCATTTGTTTCAGAGCAGAACTCGCATCGGTTGACTGTGTCGCACCCGGTGTAGAAGATGGTTGGCTAGTCGCACTCAAGCTTGGTGTGTTGACAGTAAAATTCATTTATTAACCGAAAAAGTTTAATTTTAATAATTCATGTTAAACCGCACCTTGTTGATGTTCTTTTCGTTGATCTTTATATCCGTATACTGTCTTAACCCGTGCTTGTTAAAATCTCCGAGTACCGTGGTCCAAACCGTCAAACCACGATTGTTTTCTTCCATCTCATACTCTGTCTTGATGTTATTAAAAATAATCTGAACGACCATGTCGTTCATCGTTTTCAAATCATCTCGAGCCTCGTCCGCTGGTATGTTGAGCATAGTATACATGTCTCCGAGTTGAGGGCGATTCTTGGTGAAAACTTCACTCATAATATGGGCTATCACTCTATCAGCAACTATCATAGGTCTCCCGTCTTTTCTGAGGCATTTCAGCAAATCCTTAAGCCTCTCTGAAATAGATTTGAGATTTTGCATAGAGAAAAAGACCTTGTCAAATCCCTGTTCACTCTGCGACCAGCCGATAAATCTGTAAAAATTTTCATTCATAACCTTTCCGTCTTTGTCTTCAATTACACGACCGTATTCCATTTTATTATAATTTAAAATAAAAACGGGATTTTTTAAATGGACAGTACTATTTGGATTATAGCATTTTCAAAATACTCCAAGACCTGTGACCAGCTCTTTCGGATGATAGAAGAACTCAACGTAACAACACCTTTTCAGTTGCTTGATATAGACAACAAGAAGCTCCGCAAACGCATCAAGTCAACTTCAAATTTTTCTATAGAGTATGTGCCTTGTGTCATATCGGTAAACTCAATGGGTATTGCATCTCAATACGAAGGGCAAAAGGCGTTTGAAATAGTAAAGAGAATGAGCCCTCCACCGCCTCCTTCCCCTCAACGGGTCCAGCACGTGCAAGTAGAGCCGAGTCAACCTCCTCAGCAACAAGCACCCCCTCCTCCAACATTCGAACAACAAGGAGTAACCCCGATCGAGAATCTGATGGACGAACCTCCAATGGATGCTTCTGGGGGTGGTAAAGGTTCGGCCATAAAGGGAAACAAAATCTCTGTGAGTCATATAATGAAAAACGCCCCCAAAGACGAACCGGTTCAGCAAGTTCAATTACCCACAATCGAACAGAAAAGTGGGGGCTCTAAGATTTCTGTATCAGAAATAATGTCTCAGTATCAATAAATGAGCAAGAAACTCAATGTCATTCTCGACCTCGACCAAACATTAATCTGCGCCGAAGAACTCAACACCTTTGATGCTAAGAAGCATCGCCAGAAGATGAAGAACTACAGACACGAAACTTTTGATGATGACTACATCATCTTTGAACGTCCTGGATTGCAAAAGTTTCTCGATTACATATTTAGCAAATACAACGTTGCCGTTTGGACTGCCGCATCAAAAGACTATGCACTTTTCATCATAGAGAAGTTTATCTTAACAAAGCCGGAAAGAAAGCTTGATTTTGTTTTCTATTCTTACCATTGTGATTTGTCTTTGAAAACTAAAAAGGGTCTCAAGTCCCTGTCGATGCTATGGGACGTGTTTGAATTGAAAAAGTATAAGCCTACTAACACTGTGATAATAGATGATAATCCAGAAGTGAGAAAGAAGCAGGAATGCAACGTTATTGCAGTGCGAGAGTTTCATTTTGAAGATAGAGCGTCCTACAAAGATGCGGAATTCGACAAAGTCACAGCAACTCTTGAGAGTCTTGACAAAAATTTAAAAACTTTTGGAAAAATAAATTGTGTATAGAATACGATATTTTTTATAAACAAAAAATATCACAAACTCTTTTTTAAAAACCAAGGTCGATATCCTCAATCATATACTTCATAAAGTTCTCCTCAGTGTTCTGCTCGTCGGGAATGCCAGCATCGCGACGAGCCTGTATATACCGACTAAAGTAATCTTTTGTAAAGTCGGGGTTGGTCTGTTCATAATCATTAATCTTGTTACGAGTCGAGATGATGTTCCGCTTCATCTCCTCGAGCTGCTTCAGAGTCTTATCGTACGTCCAAACGAGCTGTGCCTTCTTAACGCGAAGAACCGTGTACTCCTCATAAGGGTCGACTTGGAAGTTCTCCTTGGTCTGCTCCATAAGAGCCTTCTCACGTTGCTTAATAGCGGTGATATCCTCCTTCTCCTTGTCGCGCTTAGCTTTGACATCCTCAGAGATAGTCTCAGTCGCCTTCTGGCGGATATTAATCTCCTCGGTCTTAGCACAATACTTGGGGTCAAGAGTGATAGGAAAAGGGCGCCCCACATATCCGTGAAAGATTTGATGGTAAGAATCAACATTGCGAATCAAATATTCGGCACGGTCATTCGACTCCTGCTGAGTTGCGTAATTACCGCGCATCTTCATAAAGCCATATACACCATCCTTATCAGGAGATGCTCCCTTTGAAGGGACAAAAGACATCAGACCATACGTCTGAAGCGGAATGGGCGGGTCAGCAAACTGACGCTCAACACGGGGAAACTTATCTATCAGACTTGTGTTGTTCAAGGCAACCATTGCCTCATTAACTTGTTCCTCGGTCAGAAGCGGTGCGCCAACGTCGGAACGATATTTGCCATCGCCACGGTCGGCGGTGGAGGTAAGAGAATTGGGCTTAGACCATTCGGGATGCTCAGACATTTAGTTTTACAGATTCTATTTTTAAATTGATTTTCGAGTTATAACGGAGTGAAGAAAAATGCCTGCTCTTCCACGCTTTTCTTATTTTGAATTTTGGGATTTGGCGCGTGACGTTTATGTGTCTCTCTTTCCCACCGATAAGACTCTCGTCAATGACGAACGCAACTTCCCTCAAGAAGGAGACAAGGTTTTTCCCGGTGTTTATGACAACGACACCGAGTTTATGCATATGTTTCACGCGATGAAGGAAAATGACTTTGGATTTTTCGATAATTTTTGGTTCATCCCTAAGACACAGTCCAACTACACTCTTGACTACATCAAGTCTTGGATGGACTCTCTTGTGTATGTCCCTAACGAACTGACACCCTCATACAAGCGTTACACCATCGTTAGCAGACTTGACGCAAGTTTCAAGTTGGTTGTTTACGTGAAAAACCAAAGCCTGCCTCAAGAAGCGATTGATGTTATTCCGCTTTTTACTTCGGGCGAAAGCCGGTTTGTCGCACTTGGACACAAGAAGGTGTCTCCGCTGATTTCTATTACGGATGGAAACATTTACAACAAAGTACTCTTTTCGACAGGCAAGTATGGTTTCGTTATTTTCGGAGAACACCTCGAGCAGAGTGAAAAGAAGTCGATAAACGAACTCGCATCTCAATTCCAAGGAAGCCCTATTGAAATGAAGGAGCGTCAGATTTCAAGTTCCCTCCGAACACTTTTTGAAGAGGGTGGTTTCAAGGTAACCAACGATATGGGACAATTTTTCTATGTTCATCGAGATTCTCGACCGGGTCGAGATGACAGGTACTGGACATACAGCACAGACGAGTTTGTATTTGGCTACAACCGTGAGTCGGTTAGTCATACTGTTGTAGTCTTGATGAAAGGAGATATGCCCGAGATGATGAACGACCCTGCAGATTCGGACGAGTGCGATAAGGGTCTAATTACACTCGCAAATGACGCAGTTGAAATTCTCGTAGATTCGGGAGCGTTTTTCTCCCACGTGTTTCAGCTTTGTACAGTACTTAACTCGTCTCTGTTCACACCCCCTTCGAATTTCATCGGAAAGACCTATCAACAAGCATCACAGGAATACAATGGACCTGTGAGAGTTGCAGTGTGTTATGGAAAATCTGTGTTTATGGCTCCGAGAGAGTACCTTAAGGAGCGAATGAATGTCTCGGTTGCAGAGGATGGAAAAATCGATAGAATCCTTGGGTTCTATTAAAAGAAAAGATTAGTTCTTCTAATAAATGCCTAAATTAGAAGAACTTCGGAAAACAGCTAAGAAGTATGGATTAAAATCTGAAAACTTACTCAAAAAAGAATTACAAAAAACGATTGAAAAGGAAGAGAACGAAAGAAAAAAACGTCTTGAGAAATATGAAATCAAAAATCAGCTTGGTCTGAAAGGAAAAGACGGGAAGACATTTCTTGTTGTCAATCAGTTTGGTGTAGAGTATGCGATGAAGACATTTAGAAGCAACAAGTCTGTTGACAACCTTCTCCACGAAGTCCAGCTTCAACGCCTGTGTTCTAATGCGTCTATTTCACCGAAAATCATAGACGTGGATAAAAAGAACAAGTTTATAGTAATGGAGAAAATGGACAGCCACTTAATCGATGAGATAAACGCGTCTGGAGGAAAGCTGAGCGAAACTCGTCAAAAGGAACTCATTCATATCTTCAAGACGATGGATAAGATTAATGTGCTTCACGGGGATGTGAACATGTTAAATTATATGATACGGGACAACAAGCTGTATGTTATAGATTTTGGAATGGGTAAGAATCTCACTCCAGAGTTTAAGAAAAAGATTAAGAGTGAGAAACCAAATATGGAACTCTCGTTGCTCGGGTTTGTCTTGAAACTAAAAGATGTGAACGCACAGCCATCTTCGTACTCACTGCTACGATTATATATCTCAGATGAAAACAAAACGAAATTCAACATTTAATTTGAGTTCATCTTATATATAATCACTATCGACATCGGTGTATACACTGCCTTCTTCGTCTACTTCAGTTTCTACGTCAGTTTCTTCTTCCTTTTCCTCTTCCGTGTCAACTTCATCACCATCTTCGTCCTCTGTCATTGTAGCCAACAGAATGCCTCTGTACTCACTCGGCGTTCTGTTAAGCAGCTCTATGGCGTTTTCATCAAGAGTAACCTCTGCAGTGGTCTCATTTTCTACATCTATCAACACAACAGTCGTATTCTCATTGTACTCATACCCGTCTTCGAGATTTGCATTCAAAACCTGAAGTATGTCAAGGCCGGTAGCGAGAGGAAGTTCCTTGTACTCTCTCCGCTTCTTTTCCATTTTCTTTTCCATTATATCATAAAATCGACCGTTTGCACACTCGGAAAAGTTGAGTAGGGCACAAAACATTCTTTCGTAGTGCACGTTTCTTGGAGAGCAAAACTTTGAAACACTCATAATCGCAGCGTTTACGTCTCTGCGAAACTCGGTCACACCCTTCTCTTCATCGTCGAAATAAATATCCCGACACTTTCGGGCGGAATCGATGATTTTCTGTAAGATATATAAATTGTATGCACTGGACGAGATTTCCTTTTCAATCTTAACAAATTCTTTTACAAAAGTATAATACGAGAGGTGTAAATCCGTGTGTTCGCCTTTCTTGAGAGGCAAAACTACAAGATTAGACATCAGGTCTACTGCGTAGTTGCTATATCTACCAAATATCTTACTCTTTTTCTCCATCGGATACTTCTTTTCGAGCTCATATATCAGGGCATCGGCAACCGAACGTCCTCCGTAATCATCCCACCCACATGTCCAATCCACCGTGAGATTCGAAAAAAGATTCTTTGTGATGTTAGAAAACTTCTTTGTACCCTTTCGGTAGTTTGCAAGCTCGTAACTTGTAGATATAAGGAAAAGCTTTGGATCTGAGATAGGGTCAAACTGCTGACTCGTAAACCCGACATCTGTGTGACCCAGAGATGAATCAAGAAACTTGCCTTCCATCGAGTCAACATAAGAAAAACCGTAATCGATTATCTTAGATGTGTATCCGTGCGTAGGGATTGCAAAAGCCAAGTCCTTGTTGAACTTGTAAAGCAGTACCAAGTCTTTGTCGCACGGGTCGAGAAGGACGTTGTCCGAGTGCAAATCGTAATGTGTGAAATTACATTTTAATTGTGCCAGAGCAATCGCCGAGAGAGTCTGCTTAATTGCACCGTAGATGGTAGGCGTGTCTGACATACCGTGACGGATATGCTGGTAAAGTTTCTTGCCTTGGACGTACTGTTCAAGCAACACCCTTTTAGTTATGGGGTACTTTGAGGTGATTGTAAAGGGATTTTTATCCTTTTGAACAGCCGGCTCAACTTGTTGTTCGGTTATGTCAATCGGAACTATGAAGTTGGGGCAAAAATGACTTACAGATTCCTTGAGCCGCTTCATAACTTCGTATTCGTGGTCTATGACATAATCTGCTTTCTTCGAAACCTTGAAAACAATGCGTTCGTCATTGATGTCAACGGTCCCGCTTATCGCCTGTTTTCCGCACTTGAAAAGTTTTAGCTTGCGATACTCGTTCATTTTAAATAAAACTTTTCAAGACTTTAAGCACTTTTTAAAACGGCTTAAAATTTTATGGATATTTATAAATATGAGTGCACTATTGTTTCTATCAGAGGACGATTTCAATGTAGCACAAGGTCAAAAAGGAAGTCTCCTTTGTAATAATATCAACGGGTTTTCCATTGTACTGTTTTACTCAACACAATGTGTGCATTGTCATACCCTTGTACCCATCTTTAAGAGTTTGGTTGGAACCATAACAAACTGTCAATTTGCAATGATAAACGTGAGTCAGCAGAAGCGCGTCGTAGGACTTTCGCAAAACACCATAACACCAATTAGGTACGTGCCTTACATCGTTTTTTATGTAAAGGGTAGACCCTTTATGAAGTACAACGGTCCTCCCGAGGGTGGTGAGATACGGCGATTTATCACTGAGATAACTCGGAACCTCCAAACACGTCAAAAGTTTTACGAAGAGACTACTGCAAAGCACGAGAAAGAGAGTAAGATTCCCGAGTATACCATAGGCATTCCAAAGACGTGCGACGCAAATGGAGTGTGTTACTTAGAGTTTGATACCGCATATGTCAAAAAGTAAACGGTTCTTTTATTAAAAATTTAATAAAAGACTTAAAATATCTGGCTTATGTCGAGGTCGTCTTTTCCAACCTTCTCAATAATCTCTTTGGTAATCAAGTTGCTCTTTCTATCACGTGTCCCGTTGATAGCTAAATCAAGTAGCTCGCGAAGCACGTACTCGACCTTTTGAGGGAACAGCCCCACAGCTCTGTACTCGTCCGCGGCTTCTCCCAAATAGCCTGGGATGACGGTTTTCTTGAGAGACAGCTTGTGCTCGAAAACCTTCAAACGTGCGTAAGCCTCTGGTGTAAAGCGATAACTTTCGTATCCTTGGGTCAGAACATCAATCAATCCGTCAATCTTTGTTTGAAAGATTGTTTTCTTGATAGGCTTGGGAGCCGCTTTGGGAACTGCCTTAGGTGCCGCTTTGGGAGCCGCTTTGGGAGAGGACCTCTCAAGTACACCTGCCTTTTCCAACATCTCTATCAGCTGGTCTTTCTTTAATTTAGAGTAACCGTGTAAATGGTGGGTTTTAGCCAAATTTTTCAATTCTAAAACTGTTAGCATTTATTATAACACACATTTTATTTCATAAATTCAATCAACTCGGATTCTCCCTTTCCGCCAGACACCATCGCAGAGAACTTTCCATTCTCGAAAAGCAGATATGCGGGAACTCCGGATATGGGTTTCTTTATAATGTCTGAAAGACGTCTTCCGAGATTCTTTTCTGGGTCAGTGCCGTCGATGTGTACCGTCGCAAAAATCACCCCGTTATTTGGGTATTTTTCCGATAAGTCAACAAAAGGCTTCTTGGACTTTGTACAGAAACCGCAATATGTTCCCTGAACCATCACAAGCCATTTACCCTTTACGGGTACGCCTTGAAAGTGTAACACGTTATTTTTAAAGTCTGTATCTTCCAGATGAATCACGTTTGTTCCATTGAAAGTCATTTATTTTAAGAAAAGAAATTTAAAGTTTAAGCATCAAATTTTAAATGTCATCTTACCTTTTCCGAGCTAAAACAACAGAAGGCCACGTTTTCAAAGTGTTGGGAGAGCTTTTGCATAGCAATATAAAAACTGGCTGTTTTGAAATCAGCAAAAAGGGCGTCTTTTTTAAGATGACAGACTCGCACTTGCGTATCTGTATTGATATCGCTCTTTACAGCGACAATTTTATGATGTACAACTTTGAGAGAACCGAAAGTATGTTCATCGGCATTAATCTCACTCATTTTAAGAAGATGCTCAAGCCCATTAAGAAAAAGGATTCGATTGAGCTGATAGTTCACGCAGATGACTTGGAAAACTTGTGCATCAAAATCATCCCTAAAGAAGGCGGTAAGATAACTACAAGTTTCATCAAAATACAAAACATTCAAAATATCGACCTTGAACTTCCGGATGGGTACAAGGACTACATTGCGATTCCAGCGTCAGACTATCAGAAGATGTGTAAGGACATGGAGTCAATCTCTCAGGACATCGAGATAAAGGCGACAAAAACAACTATCAGGTTTAGTGCAGACATGAGATGTGTGTATTCGAGAAGCATCCTTTTCGGCGAGGGCAACGACGATGATCAAGACATTATTTACTGTCAGCATTTCGAAAGCAGTAAGATGAACAATCTCGGAAAAATTTCAGGTCTGGGGGCATCAACTGTCAATCACATACAGATATACTTTAACAAGTCTCTTCCAATCCTCTTTAAGACAAACGTGGGGACGTTAGGAAAGATTGGCATCTACATCAAAAGCAAGGAGCAGATAGAAAATATAAATGATTAATCTCCGCCTAAATAAAGATGTCATCAAAGAAATTCGACTTGTACTACTACATAGACAAAGCAATCAAGGAACTTGAAGACAAGCCTAAGAAAAATTGAATTCTAAACACCAGAGTTTGTTGTAAACATGTTCTCTTACAAGGATAGGCAATTTGCGACCCGCTTTGTGCAGTTCGTTCAAAAAAACAAGCGACCTCCTTCTATCTTTTCAAATGAACCGGAAGAAAGGACGCTGGCGACTGAATGGCTCAACAAGGTTACTGAAAGGCGTGATTATGTTTAATATAAAAACCTATATTAAATTTATTTGACCACACGAAAGCACACAAACCCGTTAGGGCGGTTCACACGAATCACGTCACCCCTTTGAAAATCGTAAAAACGTGCTACTGGATCTGTGTACATCAGAATCGGGATTTTCGTACCGTATGTTTCCTTAAACGCCTTTGCTTCCGCCTTCGTAAGTTGTGTATGTTTTGGAACGAGGCGGTGCTTTGTGATGTTGTACCTTAGTGAGTTCATGTGGAAAAGCTCCATCCGCATGTCCTGAAGTTCATCGATAACCTTTTGAGCTTGAGATGTCACCGAGTCTGTGTAAACGATGATGGAGTGCTTGACATCTAAGTTTGTCATACGAGTGATGTAATCCTGTATGCGTTCATTGTTCACCTTTGGAGCTAAATTGAAAAACACGATGATAGAACTCCGCCCCCGTTTACCAATCATACCTTCTGATTTGTCCTCGACAGTGTACCCGCGTTGCTCAAGCATTTCCTTCAACGTTTCTATCACACGATTGTCTGTCATCTCTTTCTTTAACCTTATCGTCAGGTTGTGCGAGAATTTCATTTTCAAAATTAACTACAAAGTTTCTCCGGAAAATTCTCTTACGAGGGTCCGCGTTTGATATGATTCGTGTAGATGTGTTCTCAAAGAAAAAATCTCTGAACACGTGCGTGTGTCCGAAAATCCAAGCATCAATCGTACCAGACCTTAGAAACTTTTCAGAAGCCGAAAAGTAGTATGGGACGAGGCTTTCGAAATCAGGCTTTCGGTGATGCAGGTTCATCGTTCCAAACCTTGTGGGACAGTAGTGAGTTATCACGATGAGCTTCTTGTCACCCTTCATTTCAATCATTCGGTTCAGACACCGTCTGGACGCATTGTGCATGTGATTAAAGTCATCAGAGTCTAAAATAACACCTTCTCTCTTGTAGATTTTCATAGTCAAGGCGTCTGGTATATGACTCCACCACGTGGAGCCAAAAATGATGGTTGTGTCTGTTTCGATGTAGGAGTTATTGAGGAAAATGACCCCGCACTCTTTGCACAAATCCTTCAAATCTTGCTCAAGCTCGGGAAAAAGCTTAGGAGTAAATCCCGCACGCTCGTAATACTCGTTGTTTCCCGGAACAAAAATCACGTTTTCGAAATGCTCTCTACACGAAACGAAAAAACTCTTTAAAGGTTCTACCTGATAAGCTGACCCAATGTCGCCAGCCAAAATAAGTGTCTCTACGCCATCGACCGGAGTAATAAAGTCTATTATTTTAGGGGTCGATGGATACAACTTTTCTATATGAATGTCACTTGCAATTTGAAAATTCATTATTCGCCTTCTAATTTAATTTACTAAAGTGATTTATCAATTTAAATTGCACCATAAAGAAATGAGGCTTCTTTTTAAGAATCTTATTATGGATCAAAATACGTCGGAAGTGATAAGTAAGCTCAAGTTTATCGGAAAGATCCAAAAGGGGGAAAAAATAAATGTCCGTACTTTGTGTGTTCAGCCTAATAACTGGTTCACGACTATCGTTAGAACGCTCTTTAACACTGACAACAGAGCAAACGCATACAACTTCATCGAGAGTATCATCAACAGGTCTTTTGATATAATAAATGTTAATAGGGTTTCAATCTCCATTGTGAATAGACAAATCGTTGAGAATGTTATTTTAGACTTGAAACAAGCTGTGATTGGAATTTCAAATATGAAAGACACATACGAGTTCGACGTGATGTACTGTTGCAAGTTGGACACGTTGGTACAGTCTATCAACTCCAGAATAAGTGAAATCACTGTCAATGACATAAATATGAACGACGTTGACTAATTTTTTACCAGTAATAAATGAAATACGTTCTATCACTTGTATTTGTCGCAAGCATCATTTTGGTTGCACTGACTATGAATAGACTCTATGAAAAGTATGTCGAAGACGACCCCATGCTTATAGACATCAGAAACACTCTGAGTCCCGTTTTTCCAGACATCAACAAAGTTGTTCTTCTCAGAGGAAAGAAGTCGTACACCATAAACAAAAAGAAGATACATATTTGTCTCAAAGACAAGGACGGAAACTACTACGATAAAAACATGCTCATCTACGTGACTCTACATGAGCTTGCTCACGTGAGATGTGATGAAGTCGGGCATACCGAAAAATTTCACCGCATCTTCCAAGAAATTCTTCAGGAAGCGGTTTTGAAGGGAGTTTACAACTCTAAAATCCCAATCATTAAAAATTACTGCGAGTATTAAGTATACGGCAAATTTAATATATTTTGTATATTAAATGAACAGCACATTTATGAAGATTAACATCGCAGTGACAGTCGTCTCGCTGCTTTACTTGCTTCTACTTTATTTTGGTTATATCAGGTTGTTCAGGCTTCAGAACGGCTCGTGTGAGCAGTTTTCCAAAACCTATCTCAAAACTCCGAGAGCTCAAAGCAAGGGAAAGCTAATAGTAAGTATGGGAACCGACAAAACCGAATTTTCTGAAATTAAAGCGAGTTTGAATAGCATTCTCGACCAAACCGTTCACGCAGACCAGCTCATCCTTTCTGTTTTCAAAGATTCTCAAATAGAAATCCCCCAATACTTGAGTGACAGTAAAATCCTTATTACGCATAGGGTCTGTGATAATTACGGTGATTTGATTTGTCTTTTATCACCTCTTCTCAGAGAAAAAGATGGAGATGCAAAGATTATTTTATTGAATGACAAACAAGTATATGGAGAAGATTTTATAGAAACACTCGTAGATGCAAGCGAACAATCACCAAATTCTGTCATCTTTACGTCTGGTTACAACGGTAAGAAGTCGTTAGAAAAGGGTGAAAAGGTGGTGACCCCGTATAGTAACGACGTCATTGATATGAGCGGAGGTGTCTTGATAAAGCCTAAATTTTTCCAAGAAGACGTTTTCAGCTTTGAAAATTCTCCAAACGGAATAGACCGTAATCCAGACGTGTTTTTGTCTTCGTATCTTCACAAACATGGAGTGCAAATTACGGAAATAAGCTACAAAGAAAATTTCAGGAAGATGAAAGAGTTGATTCCGGGTTCTGATAAAGCCATTGGCTATTATGCCGCATTGTTCCCGTCATTCAATTGATGGTTTAAAAAGAATTTTTCGTTAGAAAAATGGAAGCTCAGTTTAACGATTTGTGCAGACGAATGCTTCGGTTTGAAAAGCCAAATGACATAGTTGAAGAGGAAACGAAACCGGAACCTGAAGAAACGGTAGAAGAGAAGCCTAAGATTTCCAGAAGCGAACGTCGTGCTCAAGAAAGACAGGAAAAAAAGAAGCAACGAAAGGAACAAACGGCGGTTAAGAACAAGAATGCGAACAAAGGCGTTAGTCTAAGTGAAGTGAAAACTCAGGTTAGACTATCTCAGTTTGACGATGACGATAAGTCGAGAATAGAAAAGATACTGTTTAATAAATAAAATTTAAAGCGCTAACTTTAAATTCTTAAATGCTCAGATACAAGGTATACTCGGAAAAATCACTTGTTGTATATGGGGATAAAGATAAGTACAATGATGTGTTGAAAAAACTCGGGGCTAAGCATTACAAAGCTTTGAAGGACGGCGAAGAACCAAGTGGATGGCTGATTGGTATAAACAGGGAAGATGTCATTAAAAACTTGATAGAAGAAATTACTCCTAAAAAGAGACAGCGTAGAAAGAAAGGGGAAAGTGCACCACCAGAACCTCCAAAGGAAAAGAGAAAGTATAATCGAAAGAAAAAGCCCACCGAAGTAGAACAAAAGGTAGAGTCCAATGTCGAATCTGCCGTAGAACCGAAAGTAGAGTCTGATGTCGAGTCCGACGTAGAGGTAGAACCCAATGTAGAGTCTGATGTCGAGTTCGACGTAGAGGTAGAACCCAAGGTAGAGTCTGATGTCGAGTCCGACGTAGAGGTAGAACCCAAGGTAGAGTCTGATGTCGAGGTAGAACCCAAGGTAGAACCCAAGGTAGAACCCAAGGTAGAACCCAAGGTAGAACCCAAGGTAGAACCCAAGGTAGAACCCAAGGTAGAACCCAAGGTAGAACCCAAGGTAGAACCCAAGGTAGAACTTCAAGATTACTGCGACGAATGTGGAGGAGTGTGTGATGGAGTACACGCGAGGCGTGATAAAGAATCTGATCCAGAATCCGATCCTGAATCCAATTTAGGATCGGATTCTACCCCAAAGAAGAAAACTATTAAGAACGAACCAGTTCATTCATTTTATCGTATCGATGAAGATCCTCAAGAACGAATAATCTCTAAAACAAAGGAGGTGTTTAACAATTTTCTTTCAGACGAGGAAGAAACCGAAGAATCTGTAGAAATCTTTGAGAAATACAAGAGTATCTTTTCGTATTACAAATTATTTTCTTCTGACCCAAGCGACGAACTTACGAATAAGATGAAACAAATGAAAAAGAAATTTTTCAAGCGGTAATAAATGGATATTCTCAGCGGTTATGAAAAGATTCATTCAATTATAGGATGTGTTGTCGCGAGCATAGTTGGAATCATTATGATAGGTATATCGATACATCTCATCATGACACCTGTAAGAAAAGCGTCAGTTGAGGGTAAAGTTACAACCTACAACCCGCAAACAAAAGCAACGACTGTTTCTTATAAAGTGGGTAACAATACGTATTTCTTAAATTCTTCTGGAAACTCGGCTGTTGGAAATTCTGTACTGGTTCTTTACGAAACAAACAATCCTTCTAATGCCAGATTGAGTACGCAGATATCAAACAAAAAACTTGCTCTCATTTTGTTAGGTATGGCAATAGTCATTATGGCTTTAACATACTTGAGTGCATACTTTGTTTTCAAGAGCAAAACTTATGCGGAAGTAGCTGGTGGGTTGGATATTGCAAGCGACGTCGCCGGTATAATTAGAAATTAACTGAATCGAAGTTATTACATATTACAACTTAATCAGGAGATTAACTCATTACAAATGGACAAAGAAACATTTGTAATGAAAGTCGGGAACATCACCACCGATTCGTACAAGGAACTCCTTCTATCAAAACTCAGAGAGGAGGTATACGCTTTTCTTCTTTCCAGAAAAGACGAAGATGAGTACTACGATTTCTTTAGCAAAACCGACCTCGAAAAGGAGCTGATATCTGTAATTACTGAAGAGCTTGAGCAAGGCGGTTGGAAACATCAAATTGGCTTTGGAGGTTCCGCACTTTTCGTTTTTACAAACGAGGTCCCAAAGACATGTTGGGGTTAAGAAAATTTCGTATATAACTTTTATATACGAAAAACAGCGGTGCCAGTTTACAGGCCAAAAGTGTTCTGAGTCTCGGTCAGCTTGGTCCACTTGACACACAGACCTACAGCCTTGTTAGGAGCGGCAGTGCCAGTAGACGCACCACTCGAGTTAAAGGACAAAACGAGCCAACTATCCTGAGGCAGAGTAGCACCCAGCGCACCCGAAGGAGAAGACACGCCCGTACCCAGGGCGGAGTACAGGACTTCACCAGGGGCGGCGTTGCCAGTAGCAGTGACTACGACGCTGCCGTTGCCAAGTACGGCTCCGGCACCGCCAGCAGTGGGGCATATCAGCGAGCACGACAGAATCGTCGCACCTTGGTCGTACAGACCGGGAAGGGCCAGAGTATCACCAGTTACACCAGCGGTGAAACCCTTGGTGTTCACCCAGAACTCATCGATGACGTAAGGACCGACGGATACATTAACGAAGGAAGTGTCAACATTGATTATAGACATTTAATAAAGAAAAGATTTTTTTATTAAATTTTAGAGTGAAATAATGTTTACAACTGAAGTGTTTACAGGCCAAAAGTGTTCTGAGTCTCGGTCAGCTTGGTCCACTTGACGCACAGACCTACAGCCTTGTTAGGAGCGGCAGTGCCAGTAGACGCACCACTCGAGTTAAAGGACAAAACGAGCCAACTATCCTGAGGCAGAGTAGATCCCAGAGCAGCCGAAGGAGAAGATACACCCGTACCCAGGGCGGAGTAAAGGACGACGCCAGGGGCTGCGTTACCAGTGGCTGTGACGACTACACTACCGTTGGCGAGAACGGCTCCGGCACCACCATCGGTGGGGCATAGCAGCGAGCACGACAGGATCGAAGCTCCCTGATCGTACAGACCGGGGATGACCAGAGTATCACCAGTCACACCGGCGGTGAAACCCTTGGTGTTCACATAGAAATTGTCGATGATGTAGGGACCTACGGATACATTAACGAAGGAAGTGTCAACATTGATTATAGACATTTAATTAAGTAAAGATTTTTAAATTTTTTTAGAGTGAAAATAATCTTTTAACCAAAGCATTAAAAGATTTTCTTACAGACCAAAAGATGCAACATCCACATCCGCATTAGCAAGACCTAAAGAAAGTTCCTCGGAACGACCAAACAGATGCTCCATAGCACCAGGGTTAAGGTCGCGCTCGGGCTTGACGGATACCTGAAACCACTGAGGGTGACCACCGCTGCCGGGCTTGTAGTTGTCAGGAGCAATCATCAAGTCGCCACGGATGTAGTCACCCTGACCGCGAAGACGAGAGCGGATGTTCGAGTACATCACGCGGTCGTAAATGACGGGCTGGGACTCGGTACCGAGCATATTCACGTTCGTCATATCTTTAGGGAGAGGAACCGACGCACTGGCGTAGTCCGAGTAATTCTCCTTAGTCTCCATATGGCGAGAATCGCGCTGCATCTGACCAAAAGGGCTTACGACCAAATCAGTGTCGTGGTCGATAGGCGAATCAGTGTTAACAGCGTGTGTAGCCATATCAATCGGGGTGTAGTGATTCAGCTTAGGACCAGTTACCATGAAACGCGGGGGAGGAGCGGTCTGGATATTGCGAGTAGAGTCTACACCACTACTAAACGGGTGCTTCTCCATAGTCTGCTCCTTAGGAAAGCGCTGGTTCATCTTGTAGCCAAGGTTATAGTCTACATCATCCTGGAGATGGTTTCCGCGGCGGAACTTGGGGTTAGCACCTACAGGAGTGAGTTGGACACCATTACCGCCCCAACTGGAAAAGCGACCGTGTTTGGCCATACCACGGTCGCCTTGAATCAGTACATTGGAACTAGTAAAGTTTTCTTTAATCTCAGTCTTGAACAGAGAAAAAATGATTGCGAACATTGCTATAAGCGTAATCATAAAGTTGCTGAGCATTTTATTTATACGAAAAAAATATATTAAATTATATTTTTTTGTTTTTGTTTACTCCGAAAAAAGTTACTCGTCATTCTCAACTCCAAACAACTCATCATATCTTTTGTCTAAACGTTTTCTGCAATACGCATAGTCGACAAACCAGTAGCAATTAAAAAAGGCGTTTCCGATTACTCTACACGCATAGTACTGACGCAAATAATCAGCCTTTTCGTCAAGCGTTCCAAGAAGTTTGTTCTCTGAAATCTCGTCAGGAGTCATATGTTCAACTTCGTCGATGGTCAGTCCGCTATGATACTTGTAAAACTCTGTAAAATTAGTTTTGGAATGTGTTTTTAGAAAGTTTTTGTCAATAGAAGAGGTTCCACTGATTATGTTCCACTCCCAAGGAAAATCCGGATATTTGAGGATATGCTCTTTTGTCAAATCGGGCCTGAAGTTGATAAGCTCTCGATTCCACCCCAATTGCAACGTCGTCATGATAAAGTCGATTGATAAACCCACATTATCCGTCAGTGTGTTTTGAATCTCTGGACTCGACTTTATCTCCTCTTCCGAAAAAATCGAAAAAAGATTGTGCTCGTTCAAATTAGTGTTGTACGCAATCTCTCTTTTTCTCCATCGACACACATCTCGTTCCAACATCGACCTAAAAAACTCTATGGAAATGGAGTTGTTCCAACACACCGAATTTTTGTCTATCCGATAGAGATTCTTTGTCACAAACTCCTCGGTTATGTTTTCATTTTGCGCAATCTCATTCCAGTCCCACGGAAACTTTGGATACAGTTCAACATCTTGTATTATGTTTTTGTTGTACCGGCTAAACCACCGCGTGTGTGCGTTGAACCCCATAATCCCAAAAGGCGACAAATTGTGACCCCACTTTTTAAAGTCGTCCATACTTTTGAGAACGGAGTAGTCAGACTTGTACCCTCGTTTTATTTTTTCCTCTTCGCTTATGGAAGGATTTGTACTCAACCAAAAGATGTTCCAACGCTTGTGTACCCACTTGTCGATGAACTCGATGTCTAACATGGGGACCCGCGACACCCAAGTCCAATCCAACCTGGGGTCATCTGCATACTTTTCCACATAAGCCTGAAACTTCTTCTTTTGACGCAGACGATATTTTTCGAGTGGAGTCATTTCCTTTAATGTGCCTTTTAACAAAGGGAAAAAGTAAAAAAATCAATTTACGTCACAGTAAGAAGTACAAAACTGTTATAAAACACGTATACGCAATAAGTAGACAGTCGTGACTTGAACACAAATGATTGAACTCGGGTTTGTATCGAGTCTCGATTTGAAAACCTGGCGGAATGTCTATTACGAAATCGTTCATATCAGTTTAAGGTATACTCGCATCGCTTAAAGCATTGTTCTGGTCGCTGGGGCGTTGAGGTTTCGAACGACCCGCATCTTTCGGATAAACTCCTTCCGGCTTCCGTCCCTCGGCTTAAAGTATGTAACCTCTTGGTCGGCATAGTACTCTGTGATGAACATTCCATCGGGCTTCCGCTCAAACACGACGATGGGTCCGTTTTCCGGCGCCATTTCACCGTAAAAAGTGATACCTCGGAACTTGTAACCCTTGTTGTTCGGCATCGTCTTCAAGTTCTTGCCGATGTAGTCAGGAAGAGTTTCTGAGATGTCCAAAAACTTGTTGTACTCGCGATCGAGGTTGCGCTTTGTATGGTACTCGCGGCGCATCTCGCCTCTCTCTCGGTCTTCGTGGGTCTTTCCTTGCACTCGGTTCTTTCCTTCTTTTTCTGCGAGGGCGGCATCCTTCTTGGCGACGAGCACCTCCTTTTCGAGCATTTTCTCCTTAGCGTCTTGATAGAGCTTGGTAATTTCCAAGTCACACGCGCCTGTCATCACCCCGTCAAGCTTCACCGACAAGTCCGCATTCTCGGACTGGTACTTTGCGATCGACGCCTCAGAATTCTTGATACGATTTTCAAAGTAGTTCTTGTCCTTGTCGGCGGACATAGTGTTGCGAATGCTCTCGGTGGAGCGGAGAATCATTTCCACCATTCGTTCGTTGCCCTTGATTTTCTCGTAGAGCATATGTTGGTAAGTGCGGCGTTTTGCGTCCATTTTAAGTAAAGATATTATTTCTATGTCTTTTTGTTTTAAAAAATCAATTCAAATGTCAACTGTGACAAGACCGTGTTTCTCCATTTCCAACTCCATTTCCGCCATCTCAATCCTCTTCTGTCTCTCGTTATAGAGTTCCCGAAACTTGTAGAAACCGATGAACGCAGAAGAGAGTACAGTAACCAAATTGTTTGTGAGAAACAGCACCGAGTTTATCTCTATTGCATATGCAATCCAGATGTTGTTGGTCACAAACCTAAGAATAAGAAAAGTGGTTGAGATGTCGCCAGTTGTCTTTCGTTTGTAGGTTGTCCATATCTGAGGGATGTTATAGAAGAGGTTAAGAACGTTTGCAATGATTATGAACACGTTCATCGCAACAGAAACGTTTTCGTCGATTATATCAAACTTCATATTCTAAATAATAAATTCTGAATAATAAAGATGGATTCCGTTACATCAAGATTTGAAATTTTAAATAGCTTTGAATCTTCAATGCGATTACTACTGCGACAACGTTCCCTAAGTGATAAAAAAGCTTTTTTGACAGATATGCTTGTCATCATCAAATATGTTAGTTCTATCAAGGAAGGGGTTTTTCTTGCACAAGAAATCAAGATGTCTTTTGAATACTTTCTTCCAAAGATAGGAAATGAATGGAAAGATATGGTATACACGCCTTTAATACAGGCAACTGAGCGATACACCGAGAGTTTAACACGACACCTTCAACGTCAACACGAGCTTTTTGAGCAAGTCAGTCTTATCATATCATCCCTTGATATGTCGGAAGACGCGCACGCCATCAAAGCAACTGTTAAAACCACGTTGATACCAATCGCTCTCGAATTTCGTATCATAAAAATTCTCTGTCAAATCCACAACATCCTCTTCAAAAAAGACCAGGAAAATCTAAACATAGCTATAGAAGAATTTTTACTTGAATTTAAGAATCTTGAAGAGACTGCATCGCAACCTCTTATCCAGCTCCGCGGGTTAATAGAACAGATACGAGTTGTCGCAGAGATGCCGAGTGAGGCCGACCTCGTCAAAAAAATGCTTCAAAAGGTGATTGATATTGCGGATAATTTCATTCACTCCTTTTGTGGAGATTAGAGTAAATAAATTTAAGTATTTACTCTAAAAGAACTGGTAAGTCGGAGAACGTGTATACGCCTTTGTAGGTTCTGAGAAGAGAACCGTCCCACCTTGAAGAAAACTATTTATTTAACAAAAAATTAAATTTTCTTAAAAATACTTTTCCCCATATATTTTTCGGAGTATTTGAAAAGTTCTTTGTGCGGTATAGTTTCCGAGTTGTTCAAACCGTAATTTTTGTGTTTCATTGCAAAACGAATGCACCCTATCATATACGCAGCCACCTGTAAGCAAGTGGGGCCCGAGAGGAGACCGAATTTGTCACAATCCTCAACAGAGCATATGGTCGAGCCAATAAACTTTTCGCCGTTCTCAAACACGAGCAACGCTCCAATCGAATCGCAACCAGAAATCACATCTTTTCTTCTTACAACTTGATAATCTGAGAGAACTTTGTATCCATTATCTCTAAAGTTTTCAAGAGATTTCATCGCTTCGTCACAAGGGTGATACACGTACATAACAGTCGGTGCGTCTGACTTCTTTGAGCCTGGGGGTTTGTATTTGAAAAAATCAGACAGAGTTATGATTTCGGCGTGTGGTATGAGCATTCCTTTGTACTTGAACGGTTCACCTCTACCGTTCAAACACACACTTTCGCGCATCATATTCATTCCACGTTCACTTATGAAACGAACATGTGTATCTTTCACCTCTGTGGGTTTGATAAGCTTGAATTCCTTTTCCATATCAGACTTGTGGTCGTTATTCAAGCTCAACATAACCAAATCAGATGCCTCGTCTTGAAACCCGATACCGCTCCACGTATTGACAAATTTTTCTGGGGTTGCCTTCACCTTGAGTTTTTGATTGTCATATTCTACAACTTGGATTTCTTTCAACCCGAGTTCATAACCTAATTTGGCGTAATTTCCATTTTCAAGTCTTCGTCCTTTTGTTTTACCGTATTCTATCAAGGCACGTTTCGCATACTGACTTACAAACCCAGGGTTTTCCCCAGAAGAAACAAACCTGGTCTTTTTGCTTTTACCTGCAACTTTAAAGGCTAAATGATTCTGATGAAACAAATTATTTTTCTTGAACTGAGCATATCGTTCAATTTCTTCTGGTTTAACCCGTATATAGTTATGATATTGCTCTATACTTGTGTCTATGTAATGAGCGTTCTTTTCAACACAAAGCTTAAGCAACATAATCGAATCTACATTTACACTGACATTAACGAGAAAACTTTCGTGGTCCAACTCCTTCAACAAAGAACGGTAATTTTTTACACTTACAAACTCTTGAACATGTACGTAATCGGTGTCGCGCATTACATAATCCAAGTCGGGAATATCCCTTGGCTCGATTATCACGAATTTTGAAGTCTTGAACAGCTTCTCTAATCTTATCACTTCGAGAAGGCAGAATCCAACACCTCCACAACCGACAAAAAATAACTTTTTCATTTATTAAAGAGTTGAAAAGTTATTTTAGTTAAGTTCCATTTTCGTTATAATTTTGACATTCAACTCTCGCGCTTTTGTAAGTTTTGAACTCACCTCATCCTTATCCTTCACTATAACAGCATAGGTCTTCGACGACACCGAGTCAGTAACGATGCCTCCAAAGGACTCGATTTCGGTCTTTAGAGTGTTATCCCTGAACCCCGAGAATACAAACTTCTTCCCTTGGAATTTGTCTCCTTTAACGACATTTCCTTCTTTCAACTTTACAAATTCTTTTATGGGTTCGAAAAACTGTTTGAAGATACAAACTCCATCGAGTACCTTCTTTGCGCTTTTGTCTGAAAACCCTTGAACCTTGCAAATTTGCTCCACGCTCAAGGAGTCATTCAAAATGTTCGGGAACACCTTGAGTAGACCCATAATCTTCTTTTTTCCAAGCCCGTTTCCAAACGCACAGCTTGCAACCATAATGTCAGCGAGCTCGACACTCTTAAGTGCGTCAGAGATGTTGAGTGTTAGCCGTTCACTCATCTTTGTTTGAAACGTTGGAACTTTCATAAAATCTTTCTTTTCGCATCTTAAAATTTTTTCGATTGTATCAAATCCATTTTCATACAACTTTTTAATAACTCCTTCATTGATTTGTTTTACTCCCAATGCAACAAAGAAATGTATTAACTTCTGGATTTGGATGTCATTCCCATTGTTTGCACAGGTGATATCGACATTTGTTTCGTTCCAGACAAAAGGCGTAGAAGGAAAGAGAGGTTCTGAACTCTGTGTGAGAACTTTTACGATGTAGGGAATGACGTCTCCACTCCGTGTTATGAGGAGCTTAGAACCTACGTTAATGTTGTTGTCTCGAATATAGGCGGCGTGAAACCCTGTACTGTGTTCGATTGTAATGCCTCGCAACTTAACAGGTTTCACGCATATTCTTGGAATCAAGGTTCCCCAACGACTTGCTCGCCATTCAACGTTCACAACTTCCGCGGTTGCCACCTCCAACAACATCTTAAAAGCGAACGCGTAATCAGGGTTTCCGGTCGCAGTTGTGTTATGCCTATTATACTTTCCATTTACACAAACAACCAAACCGTCAATGTCGTATTCAGTCGTATCCTTTCTTGCCTGAAGATGCTCAGAAAGTGACTCTGATGTGAAGTCTGAAACGATGTTAAATGCAGGGGTCTCAAATCCTAAGCAGGTAAGCTTCCTCATTTGCTCCTCCAAGTTTATTTCAGCTTGACCTTCTACCACAATCTCATATGCGATAAAACGAAGGTCTTTAACCGGTTCCTTCAGCGTTTTTGAGTTGACAACTGAAACGATAAGAGCAAGAGAGTTTTTGTACGCCTTCGACCACGTGTTCTCAAAAGACTCGATTGTGAGAATGATTTCCCCTCGAATTGCAATGTCCTCTTTGAGCTTTGGAATGCCCTTGATTTTGTCCTGTAGATATGAAATGTCAGAGCCTTCTCCCTTTTCTTTATCCCCTCGTGTGTAAAGGCTCAATTTCCCAGATTTACACACGATAAGACATGACACACCGTTCAACTTATCAGAGATTATATAAGATTCTGTGGTATGCTTTTGTTTCCAATTAGCAAGTTTACTGTCCTCCCCTTTCTTAATTTTGTCCATTCCAGCGAGAAGGAAGGGGAGGTTAGTTTTGTTGTCACCATCCCTCAGCTTCCCACCAACCTTGACACAAAATCCAGGTTCCCTTTCCTCAAGCACCTCAACGAGTATATCATAACGCAAGTCGTCCAAAGTTTCCTCTCCCGTACAGTAGTACCGGTTGTCGAACTCATTCTTCATAGATTTGAGCAACTTCAACGAACACGTTGTAAACTTATCGCGAAGTTTGGCAACGTTCATTTTGTTAAAAACCGAGATGATTTGGTTATAGTCTGACATTTTCTGTAAACTTGTAATATCGTTTTCAATTTTTATGCTAAATATGGAATATCGCTCGCAAAATAAAGACCGTCCCCGCTCGCTTTTTCGAAAGCCTTTTTGCAACACTCTCGATTAAGTTTGAGTTCAGAATGTGGAGTTATGAAATAGACGTGTTCTCCAGTTGCCTTTAGAGACCAAGAATGAAAATTTAATTCCATATCCTTCTCAGTCACGAGTTCCTTCCATTTCTTTGGAGAAAAATTCGGACAAAGAGTACCGAATTTCATACTCACATTTTGGTCTAATTCGATTTCGAAATACGAATACTGTTTCCCCCTATGATAAACAACAATCATTTACCCCATTGTTGTTTAATCTTAAGACAACCATTTACACCCTCTTTATGTCGTCCTCCATATAGGTTAAGTAGTAGCTGTTATGCTTCCTCAAAAATTTGACAGTCTCAATGTAGTTTGTAAAGTTACAGTGTTCTCCTTCTGCGCATGCTGGCGCAAGTCCATTTGCCCCTTTGTGCAATGCGTCTTCCTGAAGTCCGTACGTAAATGGTTTAATCTTTCTAATCACCCGATGTTGGTCTGTGAAATTCATAATTCGAATCCCTTTCATTATCAGGTAATTAGAAAGAACCAAGTCGTCTGACAAATAGTGATAAATGGGTACGAGTCTCTTATCGAATATGTCTGATGGAATATCACACAACCACGCCTTCTTGTACAATACGCAAGAGAACCCTTCTAACAAATCACATTCAATCAAATCGCCGTATCTATCAGGGTTCCTTCTTGGGAATAAACTGGTCCCCGATATTACAAAGTCGGGATACTTGATGTGATACTTTAAATAAAGCTCGATAAGTTCTGGCGGGTAATGGATGTCGTCGTCAACCGAAAAAATGATGTCTGTTTCTTTTATGCGTTTGTCCTTGCACGTAGGAACAATCTTTGTCGCGGGTCCTAAGTCATCACACGAATTTAATATGATTCTGTCGTTTATCAGAAAGGCAGGAATGTCACTGAACCGTGAACTGTCTCTTTTAAAGACGCGAGGTAGGTTGATAAAGTATAAATCGGGTTTGATAGTTTGATTTTCCATGCTTTCGATTACTCTATAAATCTCACTTATTCTTTTGGGGGAAGTGGTCATAGAAATAACAATTCTCCCAGGTCGCAATGTTTCGAGAATGCAAATTCTTGTTTTCTTGTCGTAAATAATTTTCCAACACACTAAGATCAGTACGATTATAAATAATGCAATAGCGATAGATAAGATTAAAAGGTTCATTTATTCAAAGTGAAAAAATGTTCTTAACATTCTCATAAACATGACTCTTCTGTTCATTGACTATCGTAGAAATGCGGAGATGCTTTGCACTGAAAACTGTACTCTTTTTGGGTTCATAAATACCAAACTCAAAGAAAAGGTTGTATCGGGAGAAGTAAGCATAACTAAGACCGTTATGGGTTCTGCGAAAATTAAACTTTACAACTCGGTAGTCGTTATCACAGAAGATTCCGAAGAAGGCTCCTTTATCGCGTCTGAATTAGTAAAGCTGTACCCAGACATAAGTTTCAATTACCTTAGCTCAAAATCGGTACTGACCCTATTTCCCGAAATGAAGTATGTAGAAGAATGTGAATTCCAAAAACCAAGGGAGTTTTCAAGTATACTTCCAAATCTCTACATTTCAAGTATGAAAGCGGCATCTGATGCCAAATTACTCGACACCCTTAAAATTTCGGCTATTATAAACCTCGCCCCGGTGTCGTGCTCAAACTACCTTGAAAAGTATACCGATTTCACCTACCTCACCATTTACGAAGAGGATAGACCCGATACGGATTTGTACCAGTATTTCGACATCACGTTTCGATTCATTGAACGCTACTCGAAAACGTCAGGTGTGCTTGTACACTGTGCCGCTGGAATTTCAAGGTCGAGTACAATCATCATCGCATATGTTATGAAGAAACTCGATTTGAGCTTCTGTGAAGCTTTTGATTACGTTCAACGACGACATCCAAACACCGACCCCAACATTGGTTTTATCTGTCAACTTCAACAATACGAGAAGCAAATAAAAGAAGAAAAGTCTTAGGATAATAAATGGAAAACACTACACTCAAAAGTAGAAATCGTATGAATTATCAGAAACCTCTTGCGTCATATTGCACCCCCACGTGTGCTCCTTTTGAAAATAAAATATTCTTGAGAGAAAGTGAGTCGAATATCGACATTCACATGAATATGTGCCGTCTGAATAACACCTGTCAAAACGACGAAACGTATTCGTACTTGAACGACAGAGGTGTCAAGCAGAGCCCGTTTTACGTACCCGAAAAGGGTCAGGTTATGAACCAGGTCTATAAGACAACCAAAAACGACGCCAGACTCGTTGATGCGGCGAGGAATTATAATCACGAACTTGACATCAAGCCCATACAGGTCTTTTACGACCTTATCAACGACAACATCTCTCAGAATCCCGAGTTGAACGGGTACGGTAAAAACTACAAGGGTTATGGGTCTGTTACAGGTGGGCAAATCCAGTACTACATCGACAAAGAACTCGCGGTTCCTTTTAACAAACCCGTATACGCTACGGCAACCGATTCCGTAGGTTACACCTTCAAAGACCCGATGGACGCTGTTAAACCCCAGTTTGAAAAAGCTTATCCCAAGGAAAGCTTTTCCGGTTTATCTTGGTTGGACGATAGTTGTTCGTTTAGAGATGATATCGTCGCTCGTCAGCAACGCAAACACAACGAGCAAAGATACGAGCTTGTTCACGGGAGGATGTAGTCCAAAACTTCTCCAATGGCATTTCTAAACATTATAGCGACCTTTCTGGGGTCGAGATTTTTTCCAGGATGAGTCTCGGTGTAGAGTTTGAGAAAGTTAATCATCAGAGGTGCCGGAAGCTTGAACTCGTTCCAAAACTTGTCATTCGGGGTAGACCACTGAAACAGTACATTTCTGAGTTCTCGTGTGATTACTTCATTTTCAAACACAAGGCTAAGCATTTCATTTGCATCACTTTGTCTACACACTTTTTCTAAAACTAAAACGTAATTTGCAGCAACCATTTTGATTTAAAACATACTGTGTTTAAAATCACTTTATCTTTTCCGGACCAAGTTTTCATCTATAGTATATCGACAAATAGGGCAATTTTTCCTTTGAAGCAGATGATAACATCTCTTACAAATGATATGCCTACAGGGTAGGATTAGGTCAGAAATCTCGTCACATACCGGACATTCGTCGGAATTTACAACCACGTCATTGGGAAACTGGTCTTCGATGTGAAGTAGCTCTTTGAGATATGAAATGCATGCGGTCGGCTCTTCTATACCGCTGTTTTTGACATTCTTAGCGTAATACAACAGCTCGTTCAAGTTTATGCGGCGATTATCGGTTACGAGTGATATCAACATCTCCAGAGCATGTCTTTGATTGCGACTGATGGCGGTGATGAAAGCAGTGTTTTTGTTTTCGTGAATATCACAGCCAAACTCGGTCAAAAGCGTGATGGTCTCGAGTTGTCCGTTGCCTGCCGCCAAACCCATAGGAACTCCCCCGAGATTGACAAAAGGAACGTCGAG
>Ga0209088_10000085_pt1 | contig 68180 bp, 74 predicted proteins | sample S_140625_EF_Meta_FD_187324 | JGI IMG/M metagenome (GOLD analysis project Ga0209088, IMG submission 187324) | Freshwater microbial communities from Lake Simoncouche, Canada to study carbon cycling - S_140625_EF_MetaG (SPAdes) (version 2) | ecosystem: Environmental > Aquatic > Freshwater > Lake ... | reverse complement strand
GATAATAATTGGGCTTTCGTTCATCCCAAAATTTTAGATGATAGTAGTATTGATATTCAAAAAAAATTAAATAATGATGATAAAAAATTAATACTCAAAGGTATTCAATCGCTTGACAGTATAATATATGACATATTTAGTATTCTTACTACTGATTTAACTACTGATTTAACTACTGATTTAATTACTGATTTAACTACTGATCCAAGTAAAATATATAGTAAATTTATGCGAAAACATGGATCAAATTATCGTATAAATGATAATATATCATTTAAAGAAGAAAAAAGAGAAAATAAAAATAAAATAGATATTTTAAATATTACTGGTGCTGTAATGAGAACAGCTAATATTTCCGATAATCGAACATCACGATCATTAGGAGTAACGGATAGTAGTCGTTCGCCAGTAAGTCATATGCCAGCAAGTAGTCATGTATATACATCAAGTTATATGTCAGCAAGTAGTCATGGACGTATGCCTGATCATATGTCAGCAAGTAGTCATGGACGTATGCCTGATCATATGTCAGCAAGTAGTCATGGACGTATGCCTGAACATACGTTTGGACATTTGTCAGCAAGTAGTCATGGACATATGCATGGACATTTGTCAGCACGTTCTCCGCGTTCACATTCACCTCCTCGTAGATCGTTAGATCGTAGATAACATGGACATATACATAATTCTACATAACTCAATAATACTTCATTATTATAATATATAAATATTATAATGATAATAAAAAAAATATTAATCATAGTTATATCATATTATCTATCTAATTTTTTAATAATAGATAAGATACATTATGATATTAATCATTATGCTATCGAGAACTTCAAAGAAGAGCGTTACAGATGTATAAGATATATAGATAACACATATTTACATAAAAAAATAGAAAATAAAATAACAAATATTATTAGTAAATATCCATATGTTAAATGTAAAAAATATAAAGACGACTATATCGAATATATAATAAATAAAAATAAAATAATAATATATAATACACTAATACAAATAATATTTTATATAAATATAATCTTTTTGTAGATTTGGAGAATTGCTGGACGTATCCTATACAGAATACTGACATCATGAGGACTGTCATCAAATATCTTTAGAGAATTGCTGGATGTATCCTATACAGAATACTGACATCGAGAAGACTGTCATTCAATTATAAGTGGAGATTGCTGGATGTATCCTATACAGAATACTGACATCGAGAGGACTGTCATAGAATATCTTTAGAGAATTGCTGGATGTATCCTATACAGAATACTGACATCGAGAAGACTGTCATTCAATTATAAGTGGAGATTGCTGAATGTATCCTATACAGAATACTGACATCGAGAGGACTGTCATAGAATATCTTTAGAGAATTGCTGGATGTATCCTATACAGAATACTGACATCATGATGACTGTCATATTATTATTGATTACATATGTATATATTATATAATGTTTATATGATTGTATAGTATATAAGGAGGTATCAATTTTTATTATTTTAGTCCTTTGTAAATATTAAAATTATATAAATATAAGGGTCTCCATGTCAATTACAACGGAATCAATACTAATTTTTTAATATTAGCAACCGCATTATTATAAATAATATCAATATTTTTATCTTCATTAAAGATCGGTTCATTAACTATTTTAAAATATTCTTCGTCGCTCATATTTGCCATCCGATCAATAACGCTATTTATTGAGCTTTCTGTTGTATCTTCAAGAATTATAAAGCGTTTGCTGTTAAAATGCTCAGATATGAATTGCGACCCCCAATAAATAGGAATAACTCCAGCACGGAATCCATTAATAAGTTTCTCTGTAATATAATGACCTATCCTCGCATTCTCCATAGTTATTACAAACTTGCTATTTTTATAAAAGGCAGCAAGGTTTTCTGAAGCAAAATGCCCTTGAACCTTGCCTCCTATATTATTCTTATAAGAACCACCATACATTACAGGCATCCGTTTTTCTAATTTATCCAAGAAACTTGTTCTTTCATTTAAAGAACCATTCGATATTACAGCGCTCGTATAATTATTAGGTATATTTTTAGTAGGTTCTAACATCATACCAGGGAATGACTTAAGATATACAATATAGAATGGAAACTCGACATAATTACATGTTGTTGTATTAAATCCCAAGATACAAGTATAGGATGAAAGATTGTTTACCATACAATCAGCATAATATGATTCTCCTGTAAATAAGAAAGATGACTTCCATTTCTTATAGTTTATATACGTAGTTTTTGTAAATATAGATTCCATCAATATATCAGCTTCATCCATATTAAAAGAAATCCCAACCTCTTCATTATATACATCACTCAATAGACGAAGGAAAAACCCAATATGTATAGGATCTGTCTTATCATAGAAACCGTCCCAAAATCCGTTAAAATATACCTTCATTATATTTATTAATTGTGCTGTAATTTTATAAATATAAATGCGTATATCTCTTATATAATACGATATAATACAATATACTATGTATACATCTTTTTCATTAAATTAACAATCCTTTCTCTTTTCTTTACACTAATTTTTTCCCAATCTTTTAATCTAATATTTCTATATACTAATTTCACATTCAAATTACCACCAAGCAGCCCTTTGTTTTTAATAACAATATCGCTTGTACTGAAAGGTTCAATATTAATATCAAAAACTGTACCATCAACATATTTAACCTTTTTAACTCCTCCTACCAAATACTCTAATATATTAATATCTATAGCAATATACAGGTCTATTTTATAAGACCCTGACCCCTTATTACTATTACTATTAGGTTGTATAGTTTGAATGATATGCGTATATTTAATATCTTTCAATATACATCCACTTTTTTCACCACTACCAAGATCATCACATTTGCCTTCTTCGTCACTTTCATAGTCACATTCATTATCATTATCATCATCATTATCAATAATCATATTGATAACTATTTCATGTTCTATGCTGTCATCATCGATATATTGCCTTGTTAAACATGGATAATCGGTTTTACAACAAAGAGTTATGTATACAGGTTCCTTTACATTTTTCAGTAAAATGCGAAGTTTCCTTTTATTTAATGTACATAAATCATTATAGGTTATTGGTAGATTTATGTTATGTTTTATTATTTTTGTTGATGGGTTATAATAATTTTTATTTTTAAAGCCTCTATTGAAAAAAAAGCCTGCGACATCTATAAACGTGTTTTTAATCATCTCTTTATCTTTGAAAATTCCATCGTAAGTATTTTTCCAAAAGTTTAAATCAAAACTATTATATATTTCATAGTCGTCTGCCATATTGTCAAAATTATAATCTGTTCCGCAATAATTTAACTTCCCATAATTATCAAAATCTTCAATTGCCTTCTTATATCCTATGCTGGCTTTTTTAAATCGCTCTATCTTGACTGCTCTCTCATCCTCGTCAGTAATATTTATTAATTTATCAGGATGACATTCTAATGCTATCTTTTTATATATATTCTTAATCTCCTCTCTTGTATATTTATCAATATTCTCAATATTCAAATTAAGAGCATCCACATACATTCATATAATTTACATATAATATAATAAATAGATATTCTTATATTGAATAATGTAATAGTAATAAAGATTATAATAGATTACATATTACATATAAACCTCAGAGCTTCGCAATCTTTCATGATTAAAACAGCTTGGAATAAATTAGAAGAGGTTTTTCCAAATATTATAGATGACAACGAAAAATATAGGTTAATATTAAAGAATATCTTGTTATCATCTAATAACAAATTGTTGTATACTCCTATTGGATTCCCTATAGATACATATTTAAACCTATTATTAATAAAACATTTCAATATTACAGCACCCTTTAATAAAACCGAGCATATATGGGAGAAGAGTATAATTTATGTTGAAAACCAGTATTATATAGATATTGACCTAATGAATCCTGAAAATATTAAAAATATAGAAAAGATAACCACGTTCTTGCTTCATATTATATGTTCAAAAAATGTTAAAATGAAAAAGCATTTAATAGTTATAAAACATATAGATTTGCTTTCGTCCTTGTATTGCGACTTTCGAATAATTTTAGAAAAATACTCGCATAATGTAGTATTTATATGTACCACGCATTTTATTACAAGGATCGAAGCACCTATTAAGAGCCGTTTTAGTAGATTTAGAATACCACTATTTACATTCGATGAAATACAAAATATATTTACTAATTATTTAAATATATCTATGAATGACTATCTATTAGAAACAAAAACACGAAATATTATTAAGGCAATCTTCATTTCAGAAATAGAGAGACACCCAGCTTCTTCTGAAATTTTAACAAAGGAGTTTGTAGAACTTAATTTTCCACCATTCGTCGATTTTATTAAAACTTATAATAAAAATAAAAACAATTTAGAAGAAATACGTGGATTATCATATAAATGCTGTCAATTTAATATATCAATACTACAAATTACTCAAGACTTTGTTCGACTTGTTGATTATGAATCATATTACTTAAATATTAGATCTTTATCTCCATGCCAGTATCAAGACAACATAGATATCATATCTACTATAAAAAATAAATTAAAATGCGAAATAATTAAAATAGGAACTGATATTGATTATCTGCTTTCGCAAACAAATAAATGTAAGGAACCATTATATATTGAGAATCTACTTTGTCAGCTGCTCATATAAATTAAATAAATAAATAAATAAATAAATAAATAAATAAATAAATAAATAAATAAATAAATAAATAAATAAATAAATAAATAAATAAATAAATAAATTAGTCAGGAGGTTCGTCTATAATACTGTTTAAATTATTTTTATTTACACCATACATCGATATATACTTATCATTTATTATGATGTCTTCTTTTTGAAAACTAAAATGATTATATATGACATTTGATGCTATGAACTTGTCGCAAGTATAATCCTTATCATATATGATTGACCAATAGATCGATTTAATGTCTTTAATATGTTTTTCAAGAAAGGAATTGTATAACTGGGCTCCACCAATAATAAAACTACTCTCAATTATATCATCACTCTCAATATATATCAAGGCATCTTCTATTGTCTTAAAAACATAAACTGTTGTGGTTTTATCTGTCAACTCTGATATCTCTTTGGCAATCTTGTCATAATCATTAGAAGATATAATAATATTTACTCTGTTTTTTAATGGCGCTTTTGGTAGAGAATACCACGTATTTTTCCCCATTATAATACAGTTCTTGGTATTTTCGCGGAGACAACTTGTTGTGATATGTCTAAAATACTTTAATTCAGCAGGGATATTCCAACATAGCTTATTATCATATCCGATCCCATACTTCAAAGTCGACGCTACAATAATACTTAAATTTTTCTTCATAACAAACTCTTTTTTATTTAATAACAAAATATATATATAATTATTGTATTTTACATTTATATATAATATGTAATATAATATGTAATATATATAATTTTATATATAATATATGCTTGCTGCTTACATAGCTTTGTAAGTATCATTCATTATTTTATAAACACGATCCTTATATTCATCTATAGTTTCATCTTCTTTGTATTCTACCATGTCACAGACTTTTATATTAATATTGTAGTCTTTTACTAAGAATAACTTTAGACATGAATGAAGCATCGATTCGCCGTTGTCATGGTTATGATGTAATGATTCGTCTTCATATTTAACTACTATAGGTAATATGGGATATTTATGAACAAATGCCCCTTTGCTTGAAAACTCGGTGATACTTCCAGGAATAGTTGATGTGTTTCCTGAACCAGGAGCAATAAATAAAACCTTATCTCCTGATTTACGGTTATCAACACGTTCTTTTATTTTATTGCTTGTATGACCTTTTTCTACAAATATATTTCCAAGTAGATCATTAATCTTGTCAGTATATCCTATTGTAGCATATATTATAACTTTGAGTATTAAATATGAAGAACGAGGAAATGTACTAATTAATACAAAGCCATCAACAAGTGTTGTATGATTAAAAGTACATATAAACTTCTTATCACTATATAAATATTCCATATACTTAACTAAATCATCTTTGGATATATTGATATTGAAAGAAAGTATATACATAAATATTTTGGCAAACCATAAGATACCACATATAATATTACTCTCATTCGTTAAAGGCTGTAAAACGTGTATTGAAATAATCATCATTAATGTAAATAAAACAAATCTGAATGGCATAGTAATATATGTTAAAAATGTTAATAATAAGGAAAGCATTTTTATTTAATATAATTTTGATATAATTTAATATATCTTAATAATATTTAGATGTTCATATAAGCGCGCATAATACATATTGTTATTGATATTGTTATTATATAATATGTTATATATCAGTATAGAATGGACTGGATATATTTATCAATACTACATAGTATCATAGTAGCGCTTCTAATATTATACATTCGATTTGACAATACACCCTTTATAATATTTCCTTTAATTATAAATATCATAGTAGGTATATTAAGTCTTATATATTTTATTATCTATTACAACGAGCATTTCACTAATGAATTTATTAAACCTAAATATTATATATATGCTTTAGTTGTGCTATTTATCTCTATACTTGGATATTATATTATAAAGATATGTCCAAACCCCGCATATTTCAGAGTATTTGTAACACTCGAAATAATATTACTTGTATTATTTACAATCTACGTGAAAAACAACTTTAAACCATCTATTCAAACTCTCGCAGGTATTATATTAGGCTGTTTAGCAATCATACTAATATCTTTAGATGATAGTAATAACACCAAATAATGGCGACATAATTGGCCAAATATAATACATATAATACATACAATACATATAATACATATAAAAGATATTTATTAATAATTAAATAAAGACAGGGTAATGACATCATTCTTAGGCGAATGGTTCACAGATAAAGATGTATTAACAAAAATAAAAAGCGACTATAATAGCGCATCACCATTCCCTTTTGTTGTAATTCCTAATTTCTTCAAAGCAGATGTTGCTGAACAAATACATAATTCCTTTCCAAAGTCAGAAGGCACCGATGCAAACCAATTTATCAAAGATGGTTGGTGTGTATATGATAACCCTATTGAAGGAAAACTTGCTATGAATAATTTTGAGGCAATAAATAAACATGGCGCTATTTTAACAGAAATATGGAATGTACTTGAATCTAATGAACTTGTTGATATTATATCTGGTATCACAGGGATTGAGAATCTTGAAAAAGACCCACACAGACATGGTGCGGGCTTACATAGCCATCCACCGAATGGAAGATTAGATATGCACCTCGATTATTCAATCCATCCTATAACTGGTAAAGAGAGAAGAGTAAATCTCTTAATTTATATGAATAAAGATTGGAAGGATGAATGGAATGGGAAATTAGAATTATGGGAAGGTGATAAAACCAAGATGACAAATATTCGTCCTGTTCAAAGCATATCGCCTAATTTTAATCAAGCTGTTTTATTTAGAACGTCAGATATAAGTTGGCATGGGATGCCTGAACCTGTTAAATGCCCTGAAGGAGAATGCCGTAAGAGTATCGCAATCTACTATGTTGCTGAACGCAGAGAAGATGCCTATATTCGTAATAAGGCATTATTTCAAGCCAGACCTATTGATGCCATACGAGAGGATCAAGCTAAGTTTGAAGCATATGATAAATTATGTAATATACGCGTTGAACGTATATTGACAAGCGATGATATGAAGGAATTGGCACCAGAGTGGAAACCACGATGGACAAGGTAATATTCTTTTTATTATCTTTATTATTTTTAATTTTATTATAATATTATAAATTATAATAGGTGTAGATGGATTGGGTATATTTATCAATAATACATAGTATCATAGTAGCGCTTCTAATATTATACATTCGATTTGACAATACACCACATATAATGTTCCCACTAATTATCAATATAATTCAGGGTTTATTGTGTCTCGCATATTTCATTATCTATTACAACGAACAATTTGTTAGTGAGTTTAGCAAACCTAAATTTTATATATATGCGGTCATAGCACTTTGTGTGAATGTTTTAGGATATTATATAATAAAAACATGTCCTAATCCAGCATATTTCAGAGTATTTGTTTCGCTACAAATTATAATACTGTTTTTAGCGACTTTATATATTACAAAAGAATACGATGTATCTATACAATCTATTATGGGGATAATATTTGCGTGTCTCGGAATTTTACTAATATCATTAGATAAAAATAATAAATACGATAATAATCGATAGACTTATACATGATTTTTATACATTAATGTCGAATATTTTGGAATATCAAAGTTGTAATATTCTTTTTTCGCATATTTCTTATCTTTTATCCATATCCTTACAATATAATAAAACTTCTTAGGGCTTATAGAAATTCCATTAATATTATATATAATATTTTCATCATTATTATTCGCAAAGTTTTCACCAATAATATTTGCGCATAAAACAAAGAATTTATTATCAAGTTCCTCTGCCATTATTTTGAATGAGAAGCAGCCGCCTTTAATATTCAATTCATCTTCATATCGTGGCATTATATCTAATCGCATAATAAAAAACATCCCTTTTTTAAATAATTCTCTGAATGCTTTGAAATAATGTATATAATCATCGACACTTGATATTACACCAAGCATCTTGTAGCTTTTGTCGTCCCAGTTATTATCATAAGGGTCGTGGAAATACATATTCCAAGAATCATTCAGGAACACCTTGTTTACTGAATTACTTGTATTGGTTATGTTGCTTGGTATACTCTGTATGCTAACGTTGCTGCTAACACTACTTAGTTCATTTTTCGTATCATTATTCATTATTCATTTATATAAAATATATAAAATATTCTTTATATAAAAAGATAATTATATATTATATAATATTCATCTATAACATTTTACTATGGCGATTCTCATAACAGGTGGGTGCGGATTTATTGGCTCAAACTATATTAATTCTTTGCTGAAAACCAATCTATTTAACAATAAGGAGTTTGACTATTTAATAAATATTGACAAATTAGATTATTGCTCATCTGAAAATAATGTTGTAAGTGTTAACAGCGTTAGCAGCATTAGCGAAGAGCCTTCTTCAACTTCAAAGTACATCTTTATAAAAGGGAGTATTTGTGATAAAGAGTTATTAGTGTTAATCTTTAGTAAATATAATATAGAATATGTTGTTCATTTTGCTGCGCAAACGCATGTTGACAACTCCTTTGATAATTCAATAAATTATACGATTGATAATATCTTGGGGACGCATCAGCTCATAGAATGCTGTAGGTTATATGGGAATATTAAGAAGTTCATTCATATGTCGACTGATGAAGTATATGGAGAACTGTCAATAAGTTGTAAGGATAGTGAGGAAAGTTCATTACTAAATCCTACAAACCCTTATGCTGCTACTAAAGCAGGTGCGGAGTTTATTGTACGTTCTTATTATTATTCATATAATATGCCTATTGTAATTATAAGATGTAATAATGTATATGGTGAGAGGCAATATCCTGAGAAAATAATACCCAAGTTTATTACGCTATTAAAAGAAAATAAAAAATTAACCATACACGGCACAGGATTAACAAGGCGAAACTTTATATATATTGACGATGTTGTTAATGCCATTAATATAATAGTTGCTAAAGGAATAGACAATAATGTATATAATATTGGCTCAACAGATGAATATAATGTTATTGAGATTGCTACATTTTTACTAAATCATATAAAGGGATCCCATGAAAATATTGAAGATTGGATAGAATATACGAAGGATAGAAACTTCAACGACTTTCGATATGCTATTGATACTACTAAATTAAATAATATTGGCTGGAGTAAATCTGTTAATTTCCATGACGGATTAAAAAAAACTATTGACTGGTATATGAATAATGATAAAGATAATAAAAAAATGATATAATATTTGTTTATCATAACCTATTATAATAAATCAAGAATGTTCACAAGCAGCTCCTTAAATAACATCGATAAATCTCGCAATATTATGAAAACCACGTATTATGACGATGATGACTATGAACCTTTATTTGATGAATCAGATTATACATATACATATACATATACGTATACATATAAATATACATATTGAAAACAAAAAATGATATAACTAATAGTTTCTTTTATATTATAAATAGTTAGTAGTAATATGCAAGGTATTATAAGTTTCTCTGACAGAGTTGCCTTTAATATTAAAAGTAATGATCACAAGGATATTATATTAGATCAGATGAAGACGCTTTATAATATTAAAATCCTACAAAGGCATCATCATAATCTTGATAATAACAACGTTAATTTTATATTATCTAATCACCTGATGAATTTACGTTCGAATGGCAATAGATATTATCTCTATTTCACACTCTATAATAATATAGAAACCATGTATTTTATAGATAAAAAGATCCATCCTGGATATCAGAGACCTCGAATTATATTTGGAAGAGGTTTATTTGACAAGAAACTATTTAAAAATACTTTGCTTGATGGCGAGATGGTGAAATGTAAAGACAATAGCTGGACTTTCCTAATAAATGATATTATATGCTATGAGGGCGTTTATTTAAATCGAAAGATGCTTCCAGAAAGATTAAAGATCATCTATAATATGTTAGAGAATCAATATACACCAGATAAAACCATAGATGTTTGTAATTACAAAGTGAAAAGTTATTTTAATATGTATAAAGAATCTATAGAAAACATTATGGAATTGTCAAGTAATCTTAATTATACATGTAGAGGCATCTATATTTGGCCTTTTGATATTAAATATAAACCTAAACTATATAACTTTGATGAAAGCTCAGTTATTAATGTAGTTAGAAAAACAAAAGATATTACTGAGTTCAAAAGCATGGAACCTGTTGCGACCACAGTAATAGAACATGTAGTAGAGCCACTATCGGTAGCAGCATCAGCTCAAGCATCAGCTCAAGCATCAGCTCAAGCATCAGCTCAAGCATCAGCTCCAACTAATATATTGAATAATGAAGAAAAAGTACTATATATTGTTAAAACGAATGAACCTGATATTTATAATGTATATGATAATGAGGATGTTCTTAATAAACCGAGTATAGGAATCGCATTAGTTCAAACTCTAAGCGATAGCAAGCTATTAAGGAATTCATTCCGTGATAAGAATGCGATAACCAACATTAAATTTGCCTGCGTATTTATTGATAAGTTCAAAAAATGGCGTGCTGTGCGTCAAGTTTGATAGTTGTTTATTAGTATAATTATAAGTATTATAGTATTAGTAATTTATTTTTTATAATATGATAAAATATTAGATACATAATATAATATAAAAATGAATAAAACTCTCAGGAACTATTTACGTAGCACAAAAGACAATTGGAATTACATAACGCCTATTGATTTTTATCATAAATATTATCTAAATCCAAAAGCATATAAGGAGTATTATTTAATTGACCTACGTAGTAAATCCGAGTATAACAATGGTCATATTAAAGGTGCTAAAAATATTTATTGGTTAGATATTTTAGATGAAAAAAATTTGAAAAAATTACCTAAGAACAAACCAATTTTTTTAATTTGTTATGTCGGACATACAAGCAGTCAGGTATTAACTTTGCTAAAATTACTGGGATATAATGTTGTATCAATAAAGTATGGTTATGGTATATCTCCTACCAAATATGTTCCTGTAGCTGGATGGCTTGATTATGGTTTGCCTATAGTTAAGAGTAAAGTAATAAGTAAATAATATATATTATTACATAATATTCAATTCCTTTTTAATCATCTCTTCAGTCATCTTTGTTTTTCCTCCATATCTATAGGCTAACTTTTCTTCTATCAATATCTCAGATACACTTTTTGTGCTTCCTTTATCTTTGTAAATATTTGCTAAAATTCTACCATATTTATCCTTGCTATCGCATTCAACCCATACTAAATAAACCTCAGCATCTAATGCTTTCTTTATATCATTTTTACCATTAATGCTATTAACAGCATCAACCTTATTATTTGTTAATAGTTCAAACAACCTATTTCTGGCTTTGATAGCGTTTTCTTGTAAAACCTTATCTTTGCTTTTAATTTCGCATGTATCGATCTCATTCAATCTGATTGAAAATTTATAGTAAGAATCAAATACCGGCAACACGATTTTTACAGTATCTCCATCATAAATATCGACTAATCTTCCATAACTTTTTAACCCATTTATAGATAGCTCAGGTGTTGAACCTCCAAATTGTCTAAATTCTTCTATACTCATTTTATTTATATTAATTAGTAATAAATTACTTAAATCATTTTTTATATACCATATCTATAATATAATCTTGCTTTTTTTTAACTTTGTTAGTAATTCATTACTTTTAAGATTTACTATTTTCCCATTCGACTTCTTGGTAGTATTAACATTATATACAAATGCCATGGTTTTTAATTGCTTAACTGTATACTTATCAGATTTCTTTGTTTTTTTATTTCCGCCACCCATATTTTTTAATTTGATAATCTTTTCATTTAATATAGCACTATATCTAAAAATATCGCTTTCGGTGACAGTATCATATGCATCGGAAGGTATATTTATAACCTCTATCGTACCCTCCGTACCCTCCTTACCCTCCGTACCCTTATTATTCATTAATTCAATTAATTCATTTATGTGTACTAAATTATATAATAAAAATTCTATAAGAATAAATATAACTTGATCTTCATTAATTGTTTCACCATCAATTGTGGATTTTATTTCATTATTTTTAGTTTCGTATAATAAACTACTTATAAATTCAGGTTTGTCAATATTATTTGACTCATATAATTTTTCTATTTCGCTACGATCGTTTATCATAATGTTAAATAAATTTATTTTGATTAAATTTGTATAAGGCATATTTTCTATCAACCTACTTATAATATATCTACATAAAAATAAAAATTCAACCCATATAAATATTTAATTAAATCATCCTATTTCATAATAGCGCTTAGTGGCGCTCCGGATTTGTAATTAGACAATTCAAAATCCTCATATACAAGTTCTTCGAGCCATCTTATCTTTTCATCAATACATGCCGAAATATATGGAGGATCCTTTTTAATAATAACTTTGGGAAAATCATATAATTCGCTACTTATCTGCTTATTAACTTGTGGTATATGTTCCTCATATATGTGAGCATCGCAAATAGATAGCGATATTTCATTCGCTGGTATATACAAGATATGTGCCAATATCTGTGTTAATAGCGCTGTGCTCGCAATATTGAAAGGTAATCCTAAGAATAAATCCGAACTTCTTAATGTCATATGACATGAGAGCCCTTTAGAACTCTTATTAAAAATATATAATATATGGCAAGGAGGCAAAGCCATCTTCTTAAGGTCTACAGGGTTCCACGCAGATAATACAGCACGTCTACTATTATTATCTTTAGATAACTCTTCTAATATATATTTAATCTGATCAATCCCTTTAGATTTGACATAGGTATATGTATCAGTAATACTATGTGTATCTGTATAATCGAATGAACTATCTGTGCTTTCTGTAGTAACTGTACTCTCTGTATCATTATATTCCATATCATTATAAATATCTTCTGTCGCCTCTTCATCTGCTTCATCCGCATAACCATTACTGTATTCTTTACCAAACTTTCTCCACTGCCACCCATATATTGGCCCCAACTCACCTTCAGGATAATCAAGTCCTATGCTATCCAAATACTGGCGTGTCGAGTTCCCATCCCAAATGTGTATCTTCTTTTGCTTTAACTCGTTGGCATTTGTAGAACCTCTTAAAAACCATAGAAGTTCTTCAACAATTCCACGAAAAAACATTCGTTTTGATGTAATTAGTGGAAAAGACTCTGATATATTTTTGAAGTTAATCATACAACCAAACACAGATATTACATTACCATTCCGTGTAGCTTTGGTTTCACCATCAGCAAGTGTATCCTTTAATAAGTTGAGGTATCCATTCTCACCTTGAAAATACATCAGGTACACTTTTATAATATAATAGAATACTATATTTATATGAGTTTTATAAACATATACAATCATTATGTACATTATCACTACAAAGCTTAGAGCATAGGAGCAACGACATAGTGTTCGATTTTACGACTGTTAGAGCATTAGGTTTTACGACTGTTAGAGCATTAGGACTTGGAAGTGCTAAAGCGTTCGGATACTTAAACATTTTTACAAGCTTATATTTGTTACTATTGCCACTAATACACGAGCCATTACAATCATCACAGCATAGCGTACAAACATTTGCTCGTGCTCTATTATTGCTATTTGTAAGATGATACATATTATTTAACATATACTCCTTGTATAGCAATAAATATTTGTTATTCACAACAAATCCTTTTACAATATTATTCATTATATTCACTACTTATTAGATATAGATATATATTTATATATTCATATAATATTTATATAATATTTATAAAAAAATGATAGGATAAGCTATGTAATATATCTTACATATTCTATAGAAATGTATTACAAAATCATTTTGAATAATAAGGCTAATAATATTGCCCAAACTATCTATCAAAAAATAAAGGATATTCGTAGCGAGAATAGGGATTGGTTAGTTAACAGTACGAATGGGTATATTTTCAATCACTTAGAGCTGCCATTATATGAAAAAGAATACTTAGAGAAGATCATATATGATTATGGAATACAGAAAGCAATCGAAAAGTTTATCCTAAATAAAAAATGTTATGATAATATTATTAACCTCGTGGATAATGATGAAACAAAGATATATTTAGGGCTCGCTTATTATATTATTAGTGAATACTTTGAATATATGTCATTCGAATATATGTCTGCCTAATTGTTCAAAGGTATATATGTATATATATATATGTTTCTATGTATGTTTCTATATATGTTTCTATATATGTTTTTATTTATTGTTTCCATTTTTTACCACAAATTAAGCAATTCATAAATAGCGTAGATGCTTCATCACCTGAGCGGGTCTGTAGTTCGTAATAGCTGACTTTCTTACTTTTACAACGGGAACATTTGATCATATCAGACATGGGAACTAATTTAATTTCATAAGCTGCCTTGAGACGCAATTGATTACGCTCATCAATCTCTTTCCATCTCTCAGGGAATATATCCTTACATTGCATATATGGAAGCATATGCGGGTGGAACTCTTTTTTATTTATCATCCTATCATATAGCTTGTCATTTCCAATATAACTGTCATTCTTAATATTTGAATAGATACTCCTTGCGATATTAGAGTATATCTCTAAAAACATTTGGCATTTCCATGATAACTGTACCTTAGAATTATTAGCATAGTCAATTGTCGCATTAAATATTCCTATTTCTAAATCATTAACTTCTAATTCAGAAATATGTAAATTGGACATAAGAAGCTCTTTGAAATCCTCACGTATCTTGTGTTTATTATATCTATTAACAGTATCAGGGGCGTTCTTATTCTCTTCATTAATTTTATTATACTTATCAATCTCAGCATTTAAATCATAGTAGGTATATTCAGCCGCCATATTAATATACTTGTCAGAGTAATATTTTATATCATTTTTTATATATATTATAAAAAATGATAAAAACTATATAATGAAATCATTACACTAATACCTAATACACTAATACGCTAATACCTTGCTATGAATATTAATATTAATCTAAAAGACTTTCTCGCAGATGATGTTAATATCATAGAGGTATTCTTTTGTAAGGATGCTTTAGAACATTCAGGTACCTCAGATCCTTCAGGTACCTCAGATATTAATGTTAATATAAGTAGTGATATTGAGAGTATTATTGAGAAAAAGTATAAAAAATATAAAGAAGATAAATACAAGTCTTATCATTATAAGGACAAAGTATATACTTACGAACTATCTAATGATAATCAATACGTATCTTCAAAAATAATGACAAAGTCTAAATATGTGAAACATAATAAATCAGGTATCTTTATATTATCTTCCAAGATTGATAAGTTTCCTCAATACATTTTTCCATGTACTAATGAGATTGATAACATATCAATATATATAATAAAGGAGTTCAAAATAAATAATCGGGTTTCTTTAATGCTACGTAGTGATTATTTGAATGACAAGGAAGTCGCAAAATCATTTAACATCGAATACAGGCATTCTCCTAATGTCGAGATTGATAAAATTAACGAATATATCAATAATCTCATAGCTACCTATATAAACTGCTAAGAATTGATAAGGGGGGACTGTGATGGTGGTGGTAATGGATGGTTCCGTATAATACAGTAATATATTATTTATTTTTTCAATCATCATAAATAAAAAAAATGATATGTGATTCTAACAATTTAATATTTAAAATATAGTTATAATTATAAAATAAATATTATAATAAATGTCTACATCTGTCCACTCGGCTATTAATTTCGCAGACTTTTCGGTATTTGCGGATATGTATAATGATACTGATGAAAAATGGAGTATTCACAGCGATGAAAATAATGATATTCAAGATTATGACGATGCCCTCAAGGATTACTATGATGCTTATTGCTCTTATCTTGTATCTCGTAAATATACCCCTGATATTATTAAAACATATCGCAAGAATGCTATTATTGACTTTTATATTGCTGAGAATAAGTTTGACAACTCTTTGAGGAAAGAGTTAGACGATTACTATATTGCCAACATCAAAGATAACTTTAATAAAAAATTAGACCCCCCACCATGCTTCTTTCACCAAGTTAGAATGGAACAAAAATGCGAGGAAGAACATGAAAAGAGAGATATTGAAACAGATGATGTAGCACAACATTATATTAATCTTAAAAACATGTACAAGAGTGTTTATGAATTAATGAATAATACATCGATTAACAATCCCTATAATATTAATGATAATATCCAAAGCGATTATGATGATAACGAGAGCAATTATGATAAATATACTGAATATTATGACGAATACTATAATATGTATGACAGCGACTACTATTCAGATAACAATTATTACAGCGATGGCTACTCAGATGACTATGACCAACATGACAATTAAATTAGATAATTGCTTATAATACTTACATATTTTCATAATACTTACATATTTTCATAATACTTACATATTTTCATAATACTTATTTTATATTTTATATTTTTTATAATGCGAAAGTAAAAAATTATATAAACAAATGATAATATATGTAATCATAAAGTAATAAATAATGCCAACTCCTTCTAAAAAACAACCTGTCTCTGTCTCTCCTGCTCATGAAACTCCTGTTTCTGAGACGCAAGCTAAAAAGAAGAAGCCTGTTGTTATCCCTACAACCCCTGCTTCGACTACCGCATCGACTACTGTTCTTCCTGTCGTAGCGGCAGCTGTTCCGACACCTGCTTCAGCCGTATCAGCCGCACATGCTCCTGTAGCAGCTCCTGCTACTCTTGAGACTACTCCTCCTGTTGTAGATGCTGCTGATAATGTTCTATCAAATATTATTGATAAGGTTAATTCTTTGGCAGGGGCGATTAAGGATATTCAAACTAATTTGAAGGTTCTTAGCAAGGAATACGATAAGCAACAGAAGATTATCGAGAAGGCACAGAAGAAGCGTCAAAACGCCAAGAATTCGCCATCGGGTTTTGCTAAGCCTAATAAAATTTCTGATGAACTATGTGATTTTATTGGCGTTCCTCATGGAACTGAGAAATCACGTACTGATATTACAAGACTAATCAACGCATATGTTAAAGAGCATAATCTAAATAAGCCTGAGAACAAGCGTTTTATTCTTCCTGACACTAAACTAAAGAAGATTCTTAATGTTGGAGACAGCGAGGAGATTAATTATTTTATTCTACAAAAACTAATCTCTCATCATTTCCCTGCCAGCGCAAGCAAAACTGCTGCTAAGGCAGCTGCTGCTCCGGCAACTCCTGTATCTGTATAAGAACAAATATAATTAATTATGATTCTTTAATTCTTTTTTTAATATTAATAAATAGTTAATAATAAATTCTAAATTATACACGCAAAATAAAAATAATCAATATTTAACAGGAGACACATATAGTATATGAATATACAAAATAATGGTCAAAATAATACAGGGAAACAAAATAGTACCGACTATTACAAGGATCTTAAAGATATTTTAAAGGAAATAGATAAGATATATAAGAAACTTTCGAAAGATGAAAGCTTAGCTGATATGATAGATAGTATTAAGAATGATTTTATAGGTAAAAATATAGCACTTATAGAAAAAAGTTTATTAAAACCAAATTATAAGGAATTTAATTCTAAAATAATAAAGATTGTAGATATTATAATAAAACTTTTGAGAAACTTCACATTCTATAAAAAGGACGAGGCTGAAGATGCTAATATTAAAAAATTAACAGAACTTTTCAATACTAATTATCAATTATTATCACAAACAGAATTAGATAATAATATAATAGCATATTACACAGCTGACACAGCTCAGATTAATGATATGAAAGAGGAAGATAAGGAAAACGCAAAGGATATTATAGAAATTAAAAAACTTATATGTACATTTGAATATTATAAGTATGTTTTTGAAACACCTAACACTACTGCTGAAGATGAAATAAAGAAATTAACTATAAGTATACAGGATTTTAAAGGAGTGTCAAAAACAGATCCAAATTACGCAACAGAACAAACAATTAACAATAAAAATACAACAGATCTTGCTAAATTATTAGAAGAAGATAAGCAAAAATACAAGCAATTATTTAGTTATATTCAATTAATCACATATAATATTTTTGATTTTGTAGACAAGAAGTTTACTGAAGAAGAGAAGACAAAGTCAGATAAAAAGAAGGGCAAGGATGATGATAACTTAATAGATAAGTTTAAAAAAGATATTTATTTTGTTGTAATAAGTATTAATAATACAGTAAGTGCTGATATTGATGCGCAAATAAGCGAAAATGCCAACGAAATTGTAGATTTAAAGGCAAGAAAGGAAGTATTAAAGGAACAAAAAGAATTATTAGATAAACAATTGAAGAACTTGAATGACATTCTAAAATTATTGATTAATTCGGATAAGCAAGAATATTCTGCTGAAATCATAGAAATTCAAGGAATTTTTAAAGATTATAAAAATGAAAAGGAATACAAGGATACAATTCTAACACTAATCGTTAACGAAGAGGCAGAAGTAGCTAAACTAATTATCAAAGATGAATTATTAGATAAACAATTAAGAGAAAGGCAAAAACAACAGATTGCTGCTCTTGAGAAAGAAAACAACATGAGGCAACAAAATCAAAGATATCCCAGTGGAGGAGGAGGAAGCATAACAAAACCAAGGAAGCGACGGATAGTAGGAGGTGAAAGAAAGAGTAATAAATTTTACGAAGACAAATACCAGAAATTAAAGGACTTAAAGAATAGCATATATAAACTCAGGGAGAAAATAAGAATAACTGAAGGAAAAGAAGATAGTGGAGATCCCTTTGAAAAAAAGAATACTATGTTTGGAGATCCAAGCGAAGGCTTCAAATCGATATACAATAACATATGGAACGATTACACAAAGGAAACTAAGAAAGTTAAGGCTAAAGGCGTTACTATCGACAGTCTGAAACAGGATAACCGGTTATATGATCGTTTTAAAATGAATGGATTAGACCCTCAAGATGTTTTAAAGATTAGCTTTCAGGACAAGGTTATTTTCATTTGTATTATATTAATTATACGAACATTTGCTATGGTTTTGATTGAGTTTTTAATAGAATATAATATTGTAAGCACTATGAGAAGAGGTATACTAATATATTCTGTTATATATTTATTGCTAATAATATGTAGCGTTTTATTAATAAATTATGACTCATATAAACTGCGTATTATTGTAAATTATCTCAATCTACATATTAATTCTTCAAATATATTCTTTCATGTCTTATTATTTATCCTATTTATTGGGTTAATACTAATCATTATTAATGATAATGATAACGGTTTAAAAAGTATTGACAATATTTTTAATTATACCTACATATACAAGTATATATATGAGGTCGCCGAGAAATCTAAAGAATCATCAGACCTGCTATTAACTCAAAAAGAAAAACTAAAATTACAATACAGGATGGATATTATAACTATGATTATTTTTATATTCTCGTCGTTATTAATATTAATTATGTTAAATAATAAAAAAAAAATAATAAATAATAAATAATAAATAATAAATAATAAATAATAAATAATAAATAATAATAAATAATAATAAATAATAATTACATATTTCTGATAGGATAGTATGTCAAGATTAATGAATACTGTGCCCCATAGTTTAAAAGAGACGAATTCACAAAATCATCTTTCATTAGATTGGTTTCATTTAGAATTATTATTTTTCCAAGGTCATTATTAACTTCTAATACCTTAATATTTACATGGTTATTATTATATGTTTTAAGTAGCATGTTGTCATACTTTGATAATATATCCAAATTGTATTCATCATATTCCAATTGATTAGAATAATCTATATTTATTTCATAAAATGCCAATCTCTTATTCTTAGCCTCCTTCGTTAGATTATGTTGAGGTATCAGAATATTATCAATATTTGTTTCGATACTTGTATTATTATCATAGTCCATCCTATAATCATTAATTTGACTTATCTTGATATTGTCTTTCCCCAGATTAAGCTCATTATTAAGATAATCTAAGAAGTTGATTCGCCAATTTTTATTTGTCAAATTTATATTGTTATTAATGTTATTATCCTTGTTTATTAACTTCCAAATATCCCATTTCCCAGCTGATTTGCTATATAAAAAATTGTACTTAAACGTCTTATGATTATCCGTAATTACCAATACTATATAAGGAGTTCGATCTTTAACATATTTTGGAAATAGGATCTTTAGTGGTTCGATGATATTACTTTGTAAATCAATATTGATAGTGAAAGAAAGCTGATTGCGATTTGAGTTATTTATCCAATCTCTGCTAAAACTATTTATAATTAATGTTTTCTTATTGACAAATGTATTCGCATTCGTATTAATAGATGTTAATACTTTTTCCATAATTTCTGGAATAATATTAGTGGCATTTGCTGAGCTTGCTGAGCGATTATCAAGAGATATTGATGAACTATCTATATTAGCTCCTGCATCCCTGGTGGCATCCATATTTGCTAATATCGTATTTGATATTGCCCTATTATTCTCATATTCTTTCACACGAATCAATAATTCCTCATTTGATAAAATATCTCCCTTATTATAAGTATAATCCTCTTTGTAAGCATTATAGGGATCTTCATTCATTACTGGCATGACTGTCATAGCTGTCGTCGCAGCTGTCGCAGCTGTAGCAATATTAGATATATTTTCTTCACTCTGTTGAACTTGTTGAACAGTACTCTGTTGAACCTGTTGAACCATATTTCCATTTCCCATATTTCCATCAGCTATTATCCCATCATTTCTAATACTATCTATATTCTTTGTAATATAGTCTTTCATTTTGGCCAAAGTTATAGTGTTTAATTCCATAAGTTTTATAGTATTATTCATTAATATGGCATCTTTGCTCATCGACGATATTATGGCATTTATAATACTTACTAATACATCAGCATTCAAAGATAGCTTGTATTTGTCAAACAACATCTTGGTAGATGCCTGAATTATCAAGCCTCTGTTTTTCTCCGATTTAAATTCATCTACAATCGCCATTAACAACACTCTGTTTATTATTAATTACACTTATTATTTTGCTTAAGTAATTATTTTCTTCTTACTCAAATGAACCTTTAGGTTAGGTCGATATAAATACTTGCGATTTTCATTCATAATATCATCAGTTATATTCTTATTATTTGTAATACATTTTAAAAAATTATCGTCTTTATATGGATCAGGAAGTTTCAACTCCTTATATTTCAAAAGACTATTCATCCATCTTATCTGGTGTGTCATGGAAAACATGCCACATTCCGTGTTTTTCTTCTGGTGTCTTATGGTATTATATGTGATTTTGAACTTATTATTAGGATATATTACAAGAAGACGCTCCTTTATATTATTGATGAACTTTTTGATATACGCAGGAATTGCTATAGCGTTGCTATCATAATAATGCGCCCCATAGCATTTATTTCGTGGATCTATAATAATAAATGTAGAAGTCCAGTGGGATCCACTCTGATTATGCTTGTCAAGATTTGTAATTAACCCAAGATATTTGATTTTCTTATTAATATATTTTTTAACATCGAGTGAACATATTTTACTATACAGACATCTGCCAAACTTATCCTCTTCTGAAAAATCGATTGGATAAACACCTAAGAACGCATATTTATATGTGCGATCCTTGTCATACTGCTTCATTACATCCTCTATATCATAATTACTTAACCATTCTCTTGAGTTGGCATACCATTCTATAGGCATTTCAGGACGCAACTCTTCAGTCTCGATCATTTTGATAATTTCTTTAGTTTTTGTGTCATTAGCAGAACTTGCTATTTTAGAGATGGTTCCAGGCCAACACCAATATTGCTTGTCATCACATACGGGCTTGATTTTTTCATTCAACATAAGTGATAATTTTGCGATTGCGTCAGTTTTCTTGTATATTATTTTGTCAGGTTTATATTTATTCCACGCATCAATCAAATGTATTAATGATTCTTTAGAAAATATATAGGGGTTTTTGGCATTTTTTGGGCTATTATATTTTATAATTTCCTTATTCATTTGTGATATGTATTTATCTACATAATATACAGAAAGTAATTTATAATTTAATAAAAATAAATATGTATAAAAATAAAAATTGATATATATATAAGTATATTGAAATATTAAAAATAATGGGCATAAATGAAGATTTACGTTCATTTATTAATAAATACAAGGTCGAGAAAGGTAAGCCATATACAAATACCAGCATCGGCAATCCAAGAGTTTCAATATATGTTCCCCAAGATAACTATGCTGAATTTATAAATATTTACAGTCTTGCTCTTACGAATGGTGTCCCATTATATTTTACAGAAAAACCCACAGAGCCCAGTTCGCTTCGTGTTGATATAGATTTCCGTTTTACGATGCCTGATGATAAGTCGGGCATTTATAATTCTCATGATTCCAATTCATCATTAAATAGCAAGAAAAAGTTAGATCGTGTATATACCGCTGATAATATATTCAATATCGTTAATACCTATTTCAAGGTTATTAATCAATTTCTTAATATTCCCGAAGAAGCAAATATTGCCTATGTTATGGAAAAGCCAAACCCCGTCGAATTCAGAAATAAAATAAAAGATGGTTTACATATTATATTTCCTTATATAGTCGTCAATAATAACGTACATCACTTCATCCGCCGAAAGATTTTAGATGTTGCCGCAGATATTTTCAAAGATTTGCCAATATGTAATGATTATGATTCGATTGTTGATAAGGCAATAATCGATGTTAATTGCTGGCAGATGTATGGTTCTAAGAAACCTGATTGTGATACTTATCGGGTCTCAAGTACTTATAAATATATAAATAATGATACTGTAAAAACCGAATATACATTAAATGCAGCTGATGAAATCAACTTTATCAAACTGTTTTCTATGCGTAATTTTTCAAGTGATATTCAAGACGTTGTTAAACCAGAATTTGAAACTGAGATAAGCCAATATAGCAAGCACATCTTGCCAGCAATTGACCAGAAATTAAAAAGTAAATTGCAAAATAATATCTTTGGCAAATCACTAAATGTCAATCGCACTTATATTTCTGAAGATGAACTTACATTCGCTAAAAAACTCGTAAGCTGTCTATCTTTAGCAAGAGCAGATAATTATACAGATTGGATTAATTTGGGTTGGGTTCTTCGTAATATTGATTATCGACTTCTTGAAACATGGGTCGAATTTTCAAAAATTAGCAGTGCATATATTGAGGGCGAATGTCATAATCTATGGGATAAAATGAGAAAAGACAATATGGGCATCGGCACTCTCAGATGGTGGGCAAAGCAAGATAATTTAGTTAAATATGTCAGTATTCTTGATCAAAGTATTATTCCTAAAATCGATATGAGTGTTAATAGCGATGGAGCGCATTTTGACATCGCCTGTGTAGTACATGCTATTTTCAAAGATGATTTTAAAGCAATCTCTAAAGATATCTGGTATAAATATGATAAACAGAAGCATCGTTGGGTTCGTGCTATCGAAGGATTAGATTTACGCAAAATCCTCAGCACAGACATCTGTAAGAAATACATGGAACGTTCAAATTATTTTAACGAGTATACAGAAGATCCTACATTAAAAGCAATTAATGACGAGCGTAGTAAGAAATGCTTAAAGATTGCTACAAAATTAAAGGACTCACGTTTTAAGGACTCGATTATGAAAGAATGTCGTACGCTTTTCATCGATGAGAAATTTGAGGAACTGCTTGATAGTCGCTCACATTTGATTGGCTTTGATAATGGTGTATATGATTTAAAGATGCATATGTTTCGTGATGGAATGCCTGATGATTATATTCTGCTAAGTACCAAGCTAAATTACATTAATTACAATAGCGAATTACCAGAAGTAGCAGAAATTAATGAGTTCTTTTCGAAGATATTTACTAATAAAAATCTGAGAAATTATGTTATGGATGTATTAGCATGTATTATAGATGGGAGCATCGCTCAAGAACGTTTCTATATATTTACAGGACAAGGCAGTAATGGTAAATCAAGGCTCTTAGATTTAATTCAAAAATCGATTGGTGAATATTACTGTATCATGCCTATTGCCCTGTTAACGCAAAAGCGTGCCGCGAGTAATGCTGCTCAGAGTGAATTAGAGAGAACTAAGGGTAGGCGCTTTGCTGTGATGCAAGAGCCGAGTGAGAATGATAGACTGAATATTGGACTGATGAAAGAATTGTCAGGACAAGATCGCATTTTAGTAAGAACGCTATTTAAGGAACCTTATGAATTTAAGCCACAATTCAAGATGATTTTAACATGTAATGAATTGCCAGAGATTCCCAGCGATGATGGAGGAACATGGAGACGTATCAAAGTATGTAATTTCTCAAGTAAATTTACGGAGACACCAGATATCAATAAGCCTACCGAATTTTATATGGATTTGGAGCTTTCTGACAAATTCGAAAGATGGAAGGAGATATTTATAAGTATGTTGATTGACAGACATAAGCATATTAATCCTATGGCGATTGCGGAACCAAGTGAAGTTCGTGTCGCTACTGAGAGTTATAAGCAGAATAATGATATTGTTGGTCAATTTGTTAATGAAAGAATTATTATTGATCCACAGATCAAAGAACCTCGTATTACAATCGCAAAACTATATACGGACTTCAGATTATGGAGCATATCGAATGTGGTTAAAGGTAAGAAATGCCCAGACCGCAATCAGCTGAAGGCATACATAGAAAAACTACTTAATAAACCTTATGAGGCTAAGGGATGGAATGGTATCGCATATAAACAAGAAGAGGATGATGATGATGATGAATAAGATATATAGCAAAGTATAGTAATATATGTGATCTATATTAAAAATATATAGTAATGTATGTGATATATATTTTTTATATTATAATAATGTTGTTTATATATGTTATTATTTTTTAATATTACTATAAAAATTGATTAAATGTATCTTATTTTTGTTTAAGAACCTGAGCAAATCGACAAGCAAACCAGCAATAAAATAACAAACAAACCTATACTGAACATGAATTCTTGCACAGATTATTCTCTGATTGAAAACGAAATTGCCAATATCTCTCGTATTATCGACAATCAGCAACAGTATGTTGGCGAATTGTCTTCGCAAAATATCAACAACGCATATCAATATGAAGAATATGTTAAAGGACAACAACTGAAACTCATTAGGCTTATTAAGCAGAAAATAAACTTAGAGAATAAATTACAGAGCATTCACGAAGAACGATATAAGGAATTCGAGAAATCAAATGCGTTGACTGGCGTTAGCGATGTAATGTCCTTAGCATTTCAATACGCACACCCCATAGATAAGCGTACAAAAAAGTACGCAGTTAATAAAAATGTGAGAAGTCATTCTCCAAGTCGCCGCAACGATGACAATAACAGAGATATTGTTAGGGTATATAAAAAAGATAGATTTGAAATGTTCTTAGATTTTCTAACAAACAATCTTAAAATATTAAAATTTATATGCGTAATAGCCCTTATAATTATATATCTAATATATGTATTTGCTTACATGTTTACTAAGGTTGCGAAAGTTATAGGTTAGCAAAGGTTAGCAAAGGTTAGCATATTAGATAGCAGTAGGGTCGCATAGATATTTAATCCAGACTTCCTTAGGGTAGTTAGATTTTTTAAGGTTTAAGAAGAAACCAATCTCAACAGCTTGTTCATAATATCCTTTATTTAGTGCTAATTGATTATCACTATATAGGTTATAGATACCCTTAAGTGATATCCTATGATTAATTTCAGTAATATTCTCAATAAATTGCGAAAGGATATCGTCTGTAATAATTAAGTTATTTTTATTTACAGAGTATTTTGTTAAGAAAATTTCAAGTATATCCTTATTTGTATTTAGAAGATTAAACACTTCTTTTTTATTTATTTTGGGTTGTCTGCTAATTTCACACTTATTTGCCAAAATGGCTTTTCCCTTAAATCTCTTTACGCTACAAAGCTTATCAAGAAATGCCATAACATTAACATCAACAATAATAGGTTCCTTGAAAGGTAGATGATTGTTGATTTTAGTATATAATTCAATACTTTGTCTAACGTTTGTGGTCTCGCAATCATCTACAGTATATATCCATAGATATACCTTGTAATCGCAGCTAAAATGCTTGTCGTGTGCTGTTATATATTTTGAGATTGCTCCATGTCTATGGTTTCCATTAATGATCTTAATTATCTTCTCATCAATCTTACTCTTTCTATCATAAATCGCATCGATTGTGAAAGGGATCATATAACCATCAACTATAGATGTATATAGCTCATTTATTTTATCGTCATCTAAATCTCTATTAAATACAATAGGTGTTGCGTAAGCCATAAGCTCTCTAAAACTAATTTTTATTAAATACTTATCATCATGTATCTTATCTATGATTTTGTTTGTAATATTAAAGAATTGCTGAGGAACATTATGTACTGGCTCTATGCTATTTTCGACCGTCTTATCAACCATCTTCGCATTATTCAGTTTCTCAAACTCGACATTAATTTCAGCATCATCTTCATTATAGTTCCTCATATTAGTTGTTATATAGATCAACAACCTTATACTATCATTTTTTTATCTTCTCTAACTCCAACAATAGAAATATATAGGCAAAGAGCGATGATATTATAAGTCCCATTATCTCTACAGCAATATGATAAGGAAACACATAAGCATTCATCATAGCATCGCAATTGTATCTCTCATTAAAAAGAAGCGCTATGACAACAGCAAATAACATTATCAATATTGGGAGAAGTCTTGAAACGACTATTGGCAATTTAATATTCCATAATCCCGTAATAAGCACTATGATCCAAACGTTTATTCCTGAAGCTGCGTTATATACTGTACCTACATATTTCATAAATATATAGAAGTCAACCATAATTGCTGTAATTATTATAGGGATGTTAGGAGGCTCTCCGCTAATAAATGAGATTGCGATAATTAGTGCGACTATTATAATATATGAGATTGCGTGAATAATATATACATGCTCAAGACTATTCTCATTCTTGCTCCAGAATAAATGTGAATATGCGTGGTATGCTTGAAATATAAATAAGGATAAGATGAAAAACTGAATTTCTATATGTTTAGCTTGTGATAATAAATAGAGCAGTATAAGGCATGACAAGATATTTATAGAAGCTGAATAGGGCTGATCAGCTATCTCACCTCTGACCTCACAAGTATTGAAAGGGAATGGCTTGGGTTTTTGCTGCGGATCAGGTTGATTGTTCGACGTAATATTAGACATCCTTTTTATATTTTTTTAATATACTTAACTAACTATTATTTATAAAAAATAAATTACATAATATTTTATTTATAATATCCTTTATTTTTTATTTATATATGTCTGTATATTAGAACATGCCTTCTTTATTGCCAACATACACAACACGTGAAGAACATGTTAAAAATCAAAGAGCAGATCTAATGTATAGAATAATAACAAATAAAAATAAGTCGCCGCCAAAACCTAAGTCATCTTCAAAATCGTCTCCTAAGACTCCTTCCAAGACTCCTTCCAAGACTCCTTCCAAGACTCCTTCCAAGACTCCTTCCAAGACTCCTACAAAAACAGCTACAAAGAATCCTAATAAATTTAAAGGTGTATTACCTAAAATATCAATAAGAGATTTACCAGATGATATTATTAGAAAATTTACTTTAATAAATTATAAATCTTTGCTTAAATACAAGTTATATGAATGGATACCTCGTCACAAACTAAAATTAGAGTTTGTTTCTCTTAATCCAAATGCTATCGACTTCTTAAGTTTGCCTCAAAATAAGAAATACATAAATTATTCTAAATTATGTGAAAATACAAACCCAAGAGCTATGGAATTAATAGCTGAAGAAATAAATCTTAGACCAAATAATCCTGATATAAATTGGCGAGCACTATCAAAAAATAAATACGCAATCGATATATTAGACAAGCATAGGGATAAAATAAGGATGTCTTTTTTTCAGGTAATACAAACCCAAGAGCTATCAAAATAATTGAAGAAATTCGATTAGCAACAGGAAATGATAATAGTAGTAGTGGTGGTGGTATAGATTGGGAAGAAATGTCAGCAAATACATCTACGGCAGCAATCGATTTTTTAAAATTACCTGAAAATTACAACAAGATTGAGTGGCATATTTTATCAGCAAATACAAATCCTAAAGCGATTGAAATGCTAATACAAAAAGAAAGTGAAGAGTTTGATTTAGAGGAACGTGAATTTAAACGTCTAAAACATTATGAAAAAATAAATTGGACAGAATTATCAAAGAATCCAAAAGCCATAAGTTTATTAGAGAAAAAGTGGGAAGATGAGAAGGGTTTAAAGCAAAACGATCGACGAGAATATAATAAATTAAAAAAGATTGGTTATATAATAGATTGGACTTCCTTATCAGTAAATGTCAACGCAATCGATTTAATAAGGAGAAAGATAGATGAAGAGAATAAATTATCAGAAAAGGCATATGATAGTTTAGAACCGATTGAAAAGATAAATTGGTGGGTATTATCAAGAAATCCTGAAGCAATTCACTTATTAGAAGCGAATCGGGATAAAATAGATTGGGTTCAATTAGGAAAAAATCCAAAAGCGATTAAATTATTAGAAGAGGAATTAAAAGTTAGACCACAAAATATATATTGGTATTCTCTATCAGGAAATCCAGAAGCAATCAAAATATTAAATAAAAATAAGGACAAAATAGTATGGTCTATTTTCTCAGAAAATCCAAATGCTGGCGAATTATTAAGAGAAAGAATAGAATTTGAAGAAAAATTACCAAAGAAAAAATATAATGAAATAACTAATTATAATAAACTGAACTGGCACTTTTTATCTTCAAATCCTTCTATATTTACTTATTAGTAAACTGTAAGTATAATTATATCTTCGTATTCGTATATAATTCATTTTTAATATTCTTATAATGTTATAGATTATACGTTATAAAAAGTATGTTAGGCTTGATTGCTTGTGGCGGAACCGCAAGTAGAATTTTCAATATCCCAAAGTTTATTTTGCCTCTTAAAAATAAGAATCTATCTTTATTGAGTAATTGGTGTATGTTAATGATTGAAAAGGGATGTGATAAAATTATTATTGGTTCTTCTGTATCAAATAATTCATTTATAGAGCATATTATTAATACACAATTAAGTGATCACAAACACATAATAATTATTAAGATTATTCAGAATACTTCAACTATGAATGAAACAATATTGAAGATGGTAGAAAACGAAGATTATGATTTAGCAATTATGGGAATGCCTGATACACATGTTGATTATATTTCAGATACTTTAATTAAGAAAGTATCCTACAATAATGATATAATTATAGGCAGTTATTTATGGAATATAAGAGATACACAAAGAGAAAAGATCGGATTATGTAATATAGACGATAATCATATTATTGACATTATTGATAAGAATAAGGATTGTGATTATAATTATGGATGGGGAGCTATAATTTTCAAAAAAGAGTTTGAGAATTATATTAAAATTGACGATCTACATTTAGGATACTCTATGAAACTTGCACTAAATAATTCTATAAAAATTCCATACGAAATTATTAACGGACAATATTGGGATTGTGGGACTGTAAGCGAATATAAAGAGTATCTTAATTTTTTAGACGAGAATAAACCTGTATATATAAAGGGGTTATTAATAATTGTTGCTGTCTACATAGAGAATGATGTGTATAAATTGAATGTTTTGAAAAGTTGTATAGCACAATTTAGGAATATTTATAAAAATGAGACAATAGTTATTATAGATAATAAATCTAAAAATGTAGAATGGTATGATTTGGCAAAATCTTTGAATATATATATAATAAAAAATAATTCAAACCTTTATAGATACGAAATAGGCGCATATAATTTGGCATTAAAATATTTTCGAGCAGATAAATATATATGCGTTCAAGGGACTATGTATTTTAATAATAAGATAACGGAAGAACTTGATGATACCAAGGATGATGCTATAGTTTTCAAAAAAACAAATGCGCAGTCTCTTAATAATGATGGGGTAAATATAGAACATATTATTAAAAAATATTTGAATTTTATAGATATGACAGATCGGAATGAAGAACCATTAGTTTTATGGAATTGTTTTTATTGTAATAAGGGATTTATGGATAATATGATTGAAAAGGGAATTCTAGATTTAATATGTAATAATAAGGATATTTCATGTTCTTATGAAAGAATTTTAGGCACATATTTTCATCGTAATTTAGAGAATGTTAAAGAAATAAATCCTGAAACATATCACAAAATATTCCTTAAGCAATTATAATTATTTGTTATATACTTGAAACTTGCATAGTGTTATAATAGTCATCAATAAACATTTTAATTATTTTATATTTTTCATAACTAATGTTTTTTCCCATATTGGTTTTTATGCTATTCATTATTTTACTTGTGCGTTTTTCGATATTGTCTATTATATCATTAATATTACTATTTTTTTTTATAATACCATATGTAAAATATCTTGATATTCCTATAGAACCTAAAGAATCAATACGGTCAGCATCTCTAATACAATCTAATTCTATACAGTTATTACAAAGATTATAGTTATAATTATTAAATAACTCTACTGATAAACTTACATTACATGAGATATTTATAATAGTTTCTAATATATCCTTGTCTTCAATTAAATTATCAAAGAATTTTCTAAGTATATTTTGCTGAGTTTCATCAATATCAACATCTTTGTATTTACTATCATTAATATCGTGGGTTAATGCTGCTAATTGAATTATAAATATTTGTTCTTCACTTAAATTTTCTGATAATGCGATTTTAGTAGCCATGTTTTTAACCCTTACAACATGCTCGAAACTATGTGAATCATCATAGGTTTTCATATAATCCTTAGCAAACTCTTCAGTTCTTCTAAGTAATTCTTGTTTATTTAAAATACTCATATTTAATAATAATAATCTTTCTTTTTATATTATATTTGTCATTCAATCAAACTACAAAGTGGTTTCATGTGTTATTTACATATTTATTACATAATACATATTATTATATTTTTATATTATTAGAAATGCAAAGTATTTTAGAACGTTTAGAAAGAAAAAGAAATTCAGTTATAAATTCAAGAGCAAATACGTCATTTGTTGTAATAACAAATAAGAAAAAAACGCCGCAGTCGCCACCAATAATGAATTTAAGAAGTGCTCTACATGTCAATAAGACACACGCTAATAATGCGAAGCTTAGGCTTTCTATAGAAGATTATATGCTAATGTGTAAAAACAAAATCCTTAAAAAGATGATAGCAAAGGTACTTAATACTGATGTAGTTAGCCTAACTGCTATTTGTAAAAACATGGAAGTCGTAAATAATTATGTAGATTTATCAAAAAATACCAAGCAGGAGAAGATGAAGGCTAAGACATCTCCTATGAAAGATGTATTACCAGTTTTGCCTCATGAGATGAAAATGAAAGCACTAACAATAATGAATTTACCAGATCATATTATAGAAAATATTACTCATAATAGTTTAAAATCTTTGTATAAATCAAAATATAAATTAGAAAAATATAAATTAGTACATGGAATACCAGCACATAGTTTACTTGATTTTCCCAAGCTTTTATTTAAAAACAAAAATGCCCTGTATTTTCTAATGGAGAATAACATAAATATAGATTATTATTGGATGTCTAGTAATACAAATCCTGTAGCAATCGAATTATTAAAAGAAGAAATAAAGGTTAATCCTGACGCAAGAATAAAATGGACAGAATTATCAAGAAATCCAAAAGCAACAAAAATATTGAAAACAAATCGTGACAAAATAGTTTGGGCATATTTATGCTTTAATACAGATCCAAATGCGATGAAATTATTAGAAGAAGAAATTAAAGTAAACCCTGGGCATATAAATTTTGAAAATTTAGCAGCAAATGAAACACCTGAAGCGATGAAATTAATAGAAGAGAATCTTTTGATTGAAAATTCAAGATATACTATAAATTGGAATAGATTTTGGCAAATATTATCAAAAAATTCAAAGGCTATTAAAATATTAAAAGCAAATTATGTGAAAATTGATTGGTGCGAACTATGTGGTAATCAATCTACAGAAGCAATAAAATTATTAGAAGAAAAAATGATGACAGAACCTGATATTATAAATTGGAATATATTGTCTGGTAATCCGAATCAAAGGGCATTTGCTATTTTAGAAGCAAATCCTAAAAAGATTAATTGGCCAAGATTATCAAGTAATTCAAATTCAAAAGCAATCGAAATATTAGATAAAAGGATGGAAGTTGAAAATAATTTTTCACATCATACATATGATATTTTAAGTATAAGTGATAAAATAAATTGGGTTGAGGTATCTAAAAACCCTAACGCAATCGAATTATTAAAGAAAAAAATAATATATGAGAATAATATACCAGAAAATAGATATATGAGATTAAAATGGCAAGAAAAGATTGACTGGAATGAATTATCTATAAATCCTTCTATATTTACTCTCTAATCAGTCAATATTGTAATTAAACATAAAAAAATACATAAACACATATATATAAATCACTCATATATTATCTAAGCTATCTCTATTTTATTTTTACAATTTATCCACAAGAGCTGTGTAGATTGCGATTCTATCATCGAAGTCTTCATCTTCATCACGGTCATACAAGTATTTTTCCTTAAATATTGTGTTAAACTCCATGATTTCAGCACCTGTTGCTACCTTTGCGTCTTTCATTTTTTCTAAATCAAATCTTTGATAGCTGTTGCCCTTCTTTGCTTCTATTGTGTTTGCCATAATATCTTCTACAATATACATAGTATCTACAAACATATCGTTTGTTTTCATTTGACACTTTTCAGGGTCTTCGCAACTGAAATACTTTGGGTCAAGGTTTGGCTTTCCGATTGCTTTGCGTGATAACTCATAATATGGTTTAAGATACTTATGTGTCATAAGCACGTCATAAGGCATATTGATAGTATTTCCACCTCCTACTCCTACGATTGTAGCTTCAATATATACCATGTTGTCAAATTTTATGAATATAATCTCCTTGAAGCGAGAGGACATATTATAGGGCATATCGGTCATCGAAGTCTTCCAGTAGGTAAAGACGGAAAGTTCCATAGTTTATTGCTTTAGTATATAAGATTAAGGATAGTTAATCATTTTTTGTAAATATATGAAATAGATTGACAAATTATACAAACCTTGTATTTTTTTATCAATCCATCTAAATATACCTTGCGGAATGAAAGGAGGGTATAATTGAATTGCCTGTTTCATTAAGTGTAAAACCGCAAAAGAACGAGTTATATTCGAACCATTCCCTTAAGTCATCAAGGTCATTCATGAATTCCAAGTTATATCTTGGATATAAATTATTATACATGTAAAGAATATGAAAAATACAGATCATAAAATTATATGATTCCAAGATATTATTGTATATATCTACTGAACATCTGAATATATGCGAATCTTTATATTCTATTCGTATTTTGTCGTCAAATAATTCTATTTTTTTAATATTAGAGTATTTTTCGGAATAATTACTAAGGAAAATATCTGTATATTCTTCTAATAATTTTTTTATACTTATATAACTATCAGTAGATATTCTATCTTGTATAGGATAGATTGTGAAATCCAAGTATTTTATAGAAGAATATGTTGGTTCATGTTTAATCATCTTTTGTTTATTAAGTCGCAATAAATCTGTTTCACTATCTGCGTAATATAAGAAATATTTATAATAAGGATCACCCAATTCTTTTCTATAGCAAAGCATTATACTCCATACAGCACTCGTTTTATATGGGTTAAAATGATTACTCTTGATATACGCAACCAATCTGTCGTAATTGTCGATTGCTTCTCGCATATCCGTAAGACTGTTTAGAGTCTCCTTAAATGCCTTTTTGTATATAAGGACAAGGATATCCTCAGGTAGTTCATATAGGTAATTCTTGGTGAATAAGGATATCATCGTCAATTATTCTGTTAACTTAAACGTTTACTAATAAATAGCTTGATTTTTATAAATTTTTACATATACTTATCTATTTATTTCCTTATAATTGCTAAATAACATGGTATTTGTATGTGATTATATCATTAGTGTTACCCTTTATAATATAATTAAATTAAACCGGGTATGTAAAAATATGTATATATTATACACCTTATGACCTTATGAGTTAAAGAAAGGCCTTATAGTATCCCCTTTGCCATTCATTACAAATCCGTTGAAAAATGCGTTATACTTAAACCAATCTCGTAAATCGAGAAGGTTATTCATGTAGTCCAGGTTGTATTCAGGATACATAGTATTATTAAACATAGATAATATGTCTAATATACATACAAGGAAGTTATATGTTTCTAATATATTGTTATAAATATCAATATAGCATCTAAATTTATATGTATCTCGAAACTCCACAATTATTTTGTCATTCAATAACTGGATATCCTTGAGATTTCTATATTCATTATTTTTATCATCATCGTCGGTATCATCATTACTATTACCATTAATCCTATTAAAATGCCTGATACTTAAGAATATATGAATGTATTGCTCAAAAGTATTCTTTATATAATTATAATTTGCGGAGGGTATTCTGTCTTGTATGGGATATATTGAGAACTCTATGTATTTAATAGTAGAATACGAGGGATCATATCTGATCATAGTAGATTTATTAAGTATAAGGAAGTCAGTATCAATATCTGAATAATATTCAAAATATTTGTAATATGGATCGCCTACATCTCTTCTTAAGATGATGTTCCAGATTCCTTGATTTTTTATAGGATTTATATTACTATCCTTGCCTTTTTTAATATATTCTATTAATTTGTTAAAGTTGTTATTAGCTTCCTTACTATCTCTTATAGTATCGAGAGAAAACTGATAAACCTTCTTATATATGATAGCCTGTATATCCTCTGGAAGTTCATTTAAATAATTCATGCTAAAAGCAAGCATGATTATAAAGTAGTTTAATTATATGTTTAGAATATATTTTTATCATTTTTTAGTGTGATATTTATTTTTTTAGTGTGATATATATAGAGAGTAATACTATATTAAAATGTCAAAGCAATTAAAATCTGATGCTTTCTTAAAAATTCTCACAACACAAAGAAATAAATCAATATCACAAGAGAGTAAAGCAAATAAAAAAATAAAGTTAACAGATTTACCTAATAAAATACTTAGAATAATAGCAAAAAAATATAAAAAAATACTTAAATATGAACTAAGAGATTGGGTAAAAGATTTGCTTCCTTTGAGAAAAATAGATAATGATTTTTTATCAGGAAATCCAAATGCTATTGATTTTTTAAAGGATAATAGAAGGCGTATTAATCTACACTCTTTATCAGCAAATACAAATCCAGATGCGATTGAAATATTAAAGGCAAATATAGATAATGAAAATATAGATTGGCAAGCATTATCATGTAATCCAGATGCTATGGAATTATTGAAAGCAAAACCAAATAAAATAGTGTGGTCTTATTTATGCTCTAATACAAATCCAGAAGCAATCGATATGCTAAGAGACAAGGTAGAGAATGAAGAAAATCTATCAATAAAAACTTATAGACAAAAACATGAATTTTCTCAAAGATATATTAACTGGAATAAATTGTCAAGTAATCCTGACGCAATCGAAATAATAAAATTTGCCCTAAATGAAGAAAATAAATTAAAGGATGAGGCACAGAATGTGAAACAATTTTTGAAGGTTAGTTGGTTTAGCCTATGTTCTAATACAAACGCAATTGAGTTATTAACTGTTAATAAAGACAAAATAGATTGGGAGATATTATCAAGTAACCCAAAAGCAATTAAATTAATTATAAAGAAAATTGACGAAGATAAAGACATAGAAAATTCAGACTATTATAGAAAATTACCACCAAAATATAAAATAGACTGGAATGCTTTGTCCAAAAATCCTGCTATATTTATCCCTTTAAAAGAAATCGGGCGTTCAAAGACTGCTACTGTTTCAAGGATGTTATCAAGTAAAATATCACCAAAATCTAAGACAACAAATACAACAACTACAACTAAGACCGCATTATTATTAGATTTACCTAAAGATTTACAAAGAGAAATCATAAAAACATATAAGGATTTAGTTTATGTTAAAAATGTATTAAGAAATGGTATACCTATGGATAAATTAAATTGGAATTATTTATCTGAAAATCCTAACGCAATTGATTTATTAAGGGATAGGATAGATTTTGAAAAATCTTTATTACAAGATGAGTATAATAGGTTGCCTTCTAAAATAAATTGGTCTTCTCTATGTAAAAATAGTGATATTGGAGCTATTGACTTATTAAAAGAAAATTATAATAAAATAGATTGGTCTATACTGTCATCTAATCCAAACGCAATTAATTTATTAGAAGATAGAGTAAAATATCAATTAAAAATACAAGAGGAAGGCAAATTAGAAACTGTAAAAAGAAATGATCGAATTAGTTGGATAGGGTTATCATCAAATCCTGCTATATTTGTTCCTAAATAAAACCCATTCTACTAAAATAAATTGTAAATAAACAAATAACTTATTATTATGATTGATTTTCCTTTTTTTCTATTCTAAATATAGATTGTATAGTTTTGAATAAGTTAAATATGTCAAATGTATTAAAGATATTAAAAACAGCATTTGCTAAAAAGGATAAACCAATCATGACAAAAGAAAAACACGATAATTATTTAACTTTAAATCAAACAGAACAGTTAGAAATATTAGATAAATTGTCAGACAAAAATAAACAACGTATAGGCGAATGGTTAGATTCTGTGGAAATTAAAGAAAATGTCGATGGAGAACCATATATAGCAAGTCCTTTTTGGGGATATATATATATAAATAAGGATGTATCATATGCGACTTTATATAAATGGTGTGCTGTTAATTTTGAAAGAATAAGATTAGCAAAATTACCAAAGCCCTTAGATATGATTATTTATTATGCCAATAAATGGAAAAAAAAAGCAAAAATTAATCCATACACGAATAAAGAGATCCCTATTTCTTTTAATCCGAATGGTGAATATGTACGTGTATATAAACAAATTATGGATGGGTTGATTGAACATATTTTGAATACTAAAACAAAAAAGGAATCATCATCAGGCAAGAGATTATCAATCGAAGATTGTTATAAACTAAAAGATAGTTTGCCAATAGATCATACCTGCGTATTTAAAGATAGAAGCAAAGATAGTAAATATCAGATATACTATGACTATCTTTTTATAGTCTATTTTATTAAATCAAAAACATCTCAGTATGACCCTGCTTTTAAAAGCGAACTAAGTACATATATAGATCTTGCTGTTTATAATACTTCGCAATTTGAATATAATGAGGGAGAAACATATATTGACTTTCATTATACAAATGAGTATCTTTATGTATTTAAGTTCTACAAAAATTATTTATTAAATACGAGTGAAAGTGAACTTTCTATACACAATCTGATAGTGAAACTATGTATTGATATAGAAAATATATTGGAATATATGCGAGAACCACGAGAAACAAAAATAACAAGCGATGTAATTGACAAAATAAAATTTAATATGGATGTAATGAAATATTGTAAAGAAATATTTAGCAAGATTCCATTTAATTACTTTCTTGAATATATTGAAAATCCCGAGAAGAAGAATGATAGAATTATATTAAAAGAATATTTAGTAGATGTATTGATAAAGCATAAAAAAAAGATCACCAGAATAGAATATATTGATATTTCAAATAAAATAATGAATTATATGGGAAATGAAGAATATATGGAAGATGAATCACCATCAAGTAATGTTTTTGAAACTTTGTTATCAATATACAATACCATTTTAAAATTATATATGGATAATAGAAAAAACACAATCTACAAACCTATTAAAGATTCCTATAATATAAATAAAGGGATTGAACCACAAATACCTGTAAAACAACAACTTCCAAGAGATTTACAAATGTATAAAATACGTTTAAACAATTTAAAGAATGCTGCTAAATCAAAGTCATCAAATGAAAGGAAACTAAGAGAATTTGAAGAAGCAAACTCATCAAACAAAAGGAAATTAAAAGAATTTGAAGAAAATATGAAAGAACATGATGATAAAAAGATGAAAAAATTTGTTTTTAATAAAGATGTATATGATCGCATATATGAAGGTAAATATTCGCCTAAAAAACGCAAAGAATTATTGTCTCTGAATGCTTATAAGAGGCTTAAAAAAGATGAACCATTATTACATGTATCAAATAGAAAAGCAAAGAGTTACGGAAGCTACAAAAGTATAGGTAAAATACATCATAATGAATATTCTGGTAATTCGAAGGCATTCACAACAATTAGCGATAAGAAGAATAATAAACGTGGTAATAATAGTAATAATAGTAATGGTAGCAGTTATAAAGAGGTTGAAGGTTATTATAAGAATGACATAGACCCTTATACACAAGAGGAGTTTAGCGAAATGACTCCTAAAAAACAGAAGTATACTTCAGACATTATTTATAAAAACGGCACACAAGAATATCATTACCGTTTTGATACTGTTAGTATATATAATTATATATTAAAATGTATAGATGTTTGCGAGAAACCTATTAATTTTTTTAATAGGTCTGAATTAACAGATGATGATTTAGATGAAATATGTAAGAAGATTAAACATTTTACCAAAAAACCTACCTATAATTTATCTTCTGAGATTAGACCATTATTAGTAGATTGTAGCAGATATTATGATAATTGTCTTGAGTTTGAATGGTGGGAAGATGTAAAACCGGAAGACAAACAAAAAGAAATTATAGGGAGTATAAATATATATATAGCTATTAAATTAGGAGATATAATCTTCACAATAATTGAAGAAGACGTTTTAAAGTTGCCTATTATATTTAATTCTAATAATAAATATAATAAGCTTTCAATAGATACATTACAATTATTACAAGACAAATTATCAGAAGATGTGTTTATTAGTAGACGATTCTTTCCATATCGAAAAAACAAACCAATATTGAACTTACCCAAGTTTGCTTTTGGATTGAATGACAACGCCGATAAAACATTAGAAAGATTAAAACGATATAAGGATAAGATTGAACAAATGTAAACCGTAAACCCATATAAAAATAAAGCGCATATATTATGTAAATAAAGAATAAAAATAATGTTCCAGACTATTATGAAGTTGTATGAGACGCAGTCGACAGCCGCTACAACACCTGTAAAAGGCAAGTATATCTATTTTGGAGCTTCAGTAATTTATTGTGATGAGAAGAATGTATGTATGGTATATTATCCTACAGATAATGGTGTTTACCCCAATCCTGATGTTAAGACGGAGGTATCATCTTCATGATGCTATGTAAATATGTTCTAATTTTATTTTTGTTATTAAAAAATTGATGAAAATTTTTAAAATTTATAAGTAGAGATATACCGATTTGTTGCCCAAACAGCATATAAATCCAGTATATATAGCGAATTAGAGCAAAAGCAGCAAAAGCAGCAAAAGCAGCAAAAGCAGCAAAAGCATACACTCCAAGTCTATAGCAACAAGATGAACAGTACTATCGACGCAAGCAGCAAGCACGCATTTCACACAATTTCAAATGTTGAATTCACAGGAGTTTACGACAACTTAGTTTATAATTTTGCTCATACTCGTGGCTCTATTTCTTGGTATCACTTCTTCATTAGATATGGAGACAAGGTCTATATGGAAGTGAAAGGTGTTGGAGATATCGTTATTTCATTCGCTGAACTTCAGAAGAATAGGTATTGGAAGTATTATTATGACCTATCACTTATGCTTACAAACAACGAGGACAAAAATATGGTTATTCAATATCACAAGTATGGTAGTGAATACCTTGATGAACAGATATATCAAGAACCGAGGTTCTGGTCTTTCAATACAGCCTACATAGAAACCAGTATGAATTTAAAAAGCACATCAGTAAAGAATTATGGCAATATCTGCTATTACAAGATTAACCCCTATGATTTGGAGAATATGGAATACACCTCTGTGAAAAATCTTGAAATTTTCGAGGGAAATTACATGATAACAAGTCCTGAAATCAAAAATAAGGGATTTAATAAAATGTGTGTAATATACAATAACCTCGTGATTGATTATCACGCAAATATTATGGAGAAAGAACTGGAAGATCTTTCAACAATTATCCAAGATAAAAAGAATGTTATTACTCTGACTACTCTTCTTGATAAGGAAGATATGAATGGAGATATACTAATGATTATCTATAATAATCTTGTTAGCACAGATGGAGACAAAAAATACAAAGATATTATAAACAAGATAGGAAATTACGGGCGCTTAGAAAGAAACGCCCAGATATTGGCTGCGTAATGTTTATATATATTTGTGCTACTTAAAGGAATATGTTTATGTTATATGTTTTTTTTATTTTTATCATATAAAATTGATATTTATATCTACATATAAAGGTGTAAAAATAATATAACACAAAATGAACGCAATTATTGACAAATATGAGAAATATACAGTTCATACTATAGAAAACGCGGAATTTACAGGTGTTTATGATCTTATGGTTCATGCTCCAAGCGAAAAGCCGACTGATAACCCATATGGGTTTATTTGTAATTATCACTTTTATATTAAATATGGAGACAAGGTATATGTAGATGTTATATGGGTTGGTGAAATTGTAATTTCATTTGCTGAACTTCAAAAAAACCAATATTTGAAACATCATTATGACCTATCCCTTTTACTAACAAATGACAAGGATAAGAATGTTGTTATTGAATATAACAAGGATGATAGTGAACATCATACACATGGTCAGTATGGTAAAAAAAGATTCTGGTCATTTAATACAGCATATCCAGAGACAAGTTTCTTAATAAATAACATAATGAATACAAATGGTTCAGTTATGATGATAAAGAATTTCAGTAATAAATGTTATTATAAGATTAATCCTTATGATTTGGTGAATATGGAATACAGCTCGCAAGAAGAATTGAATACATTTAATAATAATTATATGTTAAATGTTCCTGAAATTGTAAATAAGGTATTTAATAATATGTATAATTATTATAATAACATAGCAATTGACTATAACATAAAAATTATGGAAAAAGAGATTGAAGAACTTTCAGAAATCTTTCAAGATAAAAAAAATCTTATTAATCTTGTTGCGCTGAGTGATAAAGAAGGAATGAATAGCGATGTTCTAACAACTATCTATAAATATCTTGTCAGTTCTGAAGGAAATCTTAGATATAACAAAATTATTAATAAATTAACAGACTGTAAAAACAAATTAGAAATAAACACTCAAATATTATCAGCATAAATATGACATATTTTAATTCTTATATTTAAAAAAATGATTGTAATCTCTAAATATTTATATAGAGATATACAGATTTGCTAAAGTCAAATCAAGTATATATAGCAAAACAATAAGCAGACCCGTAAGCAAACTACAAGCGACCGCACGATGAGCCACACTTCAAGTACTTGCCATGCAATCGCAGATACCGAATGTTCTGGTGTGTTTTGGCAGCAAATACGTGAAGTGCAACCCTACCATAATGCGCCTAACTATATGTCGTGTCGTGGCGACTATCACCTCTTTCTGCGTAGCGGAGACAAGGTCTATATGGAGGTTAGGAATGCCGGCGAGATTGTGATTTCGTTTGCTGAACTACAAAAAAACAAGTATTGGAAATATTATTATGACTTGTCGCTTATGCTCTCAAATGACATGCATAGACTGATAAAAAATGAGACATTTAACAAGGACTATGACCAGATATATGGATATACAGCAGGTAGGGTATATACAGGAGATAGAGTGTGGTCTTTGGATACTGCCTATATTGACCAAAGCGACATGAAAGACTTCAAAATAATCCCAAGCGGGAATGTCTGCTATTACAAAATCAACCCATTCGACTTAGAGGGCATGAAATACTCCACCAAGCAAGAACTGGAAGTCTTTGAACTGGGCTATATGAATGGTCTTGAAAGGGTGAAGTGGTTTTCAAGTAGATCGGTGATTTACGAGAAAATCGCAATTGAATATCAACTAAATAAGATGGAAAAAGAGTATGAAGAACTTTCGGAGTTATAAAGATAAAAAGCGATGCCCTGATATTAGCAGAGTAAGCAGAGTGGTTCTCGCTACTTAAAGGAATATATATGAGTATATTTATGTTATATATTTTTTATTTTTACACTTTTAAATATTCTAAATGTTATTAGCATATATATGTTCTGATTTTACTTTTATTATTAGAAAATTGATTGCTTTTATTAAAAATATATAAGCAGAGATATATCCAGTCAATTGCCTTCATAGCAGATAGATTGAATATATAGATCGCAAGAAGCGAACGACAAGCGAACGACAAGCGAACGACAAGCGAACGACAAGCGAACACGATGACAACTTCTTACCACAAAGTAGAAAATGTTGAATGTACTGGTGTGTTTTGTCAGGAAAAATATGAAGCATATTCCTATATTTATAATGTTCCTAATTCTAAAGTTTATCGCAACGGTATAATAGGTGATTATCACCTCTTTCTCCGTAGTGGGGACAAGGTCTATATGGAAGTTAGAAATGTAGGCGAGATTGTGATTTCATTTGCGGAACTTCAGCAGAATAAATATTGGAGGTTTTACTATGAATTGTCTCTTCTTCTCGCAAAAGATAAGCATAAAGTGATAAAGAATGAAGCATTTAACAAAGATTATGTCGAGATTTACGAATATTCAGGAAATAGGGTATGGTCTCTTGAAACATCCTATATTGATTTAGATATTGACAAAACAAATAATAATAAAAATTACAAGATAATCCCAAGCGGAAATGTAGGTTATTATAAAGTTAATCCTGTCGACATAGATAAAATGGAATACACCTCACGACAAGGTCTGGAACTCTTTAGAAAAATATATATATGTCGTAGTGATGTAAGAATGGGTTATTTTCTAAAAAGGTCGGTGATTTACAAAAACATCGCCATGGAATATGTAATGAATGAGAATAAAAAGCAGATCCTCAATCTTACAACTCTTAATGCTAAATATCGTATGAACGATGATATTTTAACAAAAATATATAATATTGTTAGTATTGGTAGTAAATACGAATATATTACAAGTAATGAAGAGAGCGACTCCCTGATATTGAAAGAGTAAGCAGCGTAAGCTGCGTAAGCAAAGCGGTTATTGCTACTTAAAGGAATATGTATGGTTATATATTTTTATATTTGTTATTTTTTTTATTTTTATTATAAAAAATTGATTATACTCCTTATATATGAAAGACAGAGATATATCCAGTCGATTGCCTTCATAGCAGATAGATTGAATATAAATATATAGCAAAAAACCTACCAATAACAAGAGACCATGATGAGCAACTCTTTAAGTACTTATCAAACAATCGCAAATGTTGAATGTACTGGCGTATTTTCTCAGGAAATATATGTTGCGTATGCCTATATTTATAATGAACCTGATGCGATGACGCATCGTATTGGGATAAGTGGCGACTATCATCTATTCGCCAAACATGGAGACAAGGTCTATATGGAAGTTAAAGATGTAGGTGAAATTGTTATGTCATTCGCTGAGCTTCAAAAAAACAAATATTGGAAATATTACTATGACCTCTCGCTGATGCTCGCAAATGACAAGGAGATAAAGAACGAGCCATTTAACAACTTCTATGACGAGGTATATGAATATACGGGAAATGACGATGATGAATATATGGAAAATAATAGAGTGTGGTCTTTAGATACAGCATATATTGATTTAGATATTGATGAAAACTTTAAGCATACCTACAAGATAATTCCAAGTGGAAATGTATGCTGTTATAAAATCAATCCCGCAGACGTGGAGAAGATGGAATACGCATCACCACAAGATATAGATATTTTCAACGAGATTTATGAGTACAGAAATTTTATAAGGTTTGGATATTTTATAAATAGGTCGGAGATTTACATGAACATCGCAACTGAATATCAAGTATCGAAGATAGAGAAAGAACTTAATGAACTTTCAACATACTTTGAAGATAAGAAAGATGTCATCAATCTTGTAGCAACTCTTAATAAAAAATATAGTATGAATAATGATATATTAACACTTATCATTAACAAATGTCTATATTAAACTTGTTATTGTTAATGTCCATGTAAATAATAGCTATGAGTGAGTATAAGCAGCATAAATCCATAAATATATAGAGATATATGTATATATATATTATCTATTTTTTATATTTATCAGTAAAAAATGATAAACCAACTATAGCAAAAGAGACATGCGATTACGATGAATAGTACTATTGACGCAAATAGCAAGTTTGCTTATCACACCTTGTCAAATGCCGAGTTCTCAGCCGCTTTTGTTAGGATTGTTAATAATGATTTTACATATCAGTATAAGTATCACTTATTTATTAGATATGGAGATAAGGTCTATATGGAAGTTAAAGATGTAAGTGAAGTTGTTATTTCATACGCTGAACTACAGCAGGATAGGAATTTAAAATATTATTATGATCTGTCTCTTCAACTGACAAATGATAAGAGTATGGTTGTTCAAGATCTTCTATATAGTAGTGAATATAACGAATATCAGCTGTATAACGAAGTGAGATTTTGGTCTACAAATACTGCTTTGATTGAGAATGATATTCACAACAATACTTTGATGGTTATCAGTTATAATGATAACTGCTATTACAGGATTAATCCTTATGATTTAGTGAATATGGAATATACTTCTCGTGAAGACTTACATAATTTTCGAACGGCTTATATGGCAAACTATGAAGCTGAGGATATGTGGAATATTTACTATAACCTTGCTATCGAGCATCAAACAGACTTAATTCAAAATAAATTTGAAGAGATATTGTAAAAAGAATTTTATGTAAAAGATAATTAGTGATTATATATATATGTATATATTTTATATTTTTTATAATAAAAATTGATTAAGCTCTGTTTAATCTTATAAACAAAGATAAACACGTTTAAAGCGTTCCTAAAGCAACCATGTTCAAGCCTATGCCAAAACCTATGCCCAAGCTTATAGCCAAGCCGATGACTAACAAAGTCGATAAGATGAAAAGTGCTAAAAGAGGCAACAACCTATACACTTATCACACTTTCGCAAATGTCGAGTTCTCAGGCGTTCTTGATAAATACCAAGTATTTGATTATACTCAACATGATGATGCCACAACAGCATTTGTTAGTAATATATATGATTATCATCTATTCATAAGATACGGCGACAAAGTATATATGGATGTTAAATGTGTTGGTGATATTGTGATTTCATTTGCTGAACTACAAAAAAACAAGTATTGGAAACATTACTATGACTTGTCGCTTATGTTGACGAATAACAAGAGTTTTGTTATGGAAGATCTTCAATTTAATAGCAGCATTCACGACCCTTATATATATCAAGAAAAGAGGTATTGGGCATGTAATACATCATATATAGACGGAACCTATGAATATATAAATGGACAATATGATTTCAAAACAAAGAAGGTTGTTGATAATGAATTTAATTGTTATTACAAGATTAATCCTTATGACTTGGAAAATATGAAATATGCTTCGCAAAAAGATTTGATTATCTTTAAAAATATTTATAATACGAGATATGAGGTTAGAAGCAGAACATTTAATAAAAAGAGTATTCATTATTATAACTTTGTATTTGACTATTATGTAAACTTGCTGGAGAAGGAGTTAGAAGAACTCTCGATCTTCTTTGAAGATAAGAAGAATGTCCTTAATCTTGCGACGTTTAACGATAAAGAGGGAATGAATAGCGATATACTAATGATCATCTATAATCATCTTGTTAGTGTTGATGAAAACAAAAAATACAATAATATTATGAGTGAATTAGGAAATTGCAATCAGTTAGAAAGCATCGCTTTGATAATGGCTGCTTAGACTGATTAGACTGCTTAGTATATATGTAATTTATGTGTATATAATTTTTTATATTTTGTAAAAATGATATGTAGATAATCATTATAAATAATTATACTTAATATATTATGAATTCATCTATCATAAGAGATAAAGAGTATGATTATCATACCTTTACAAATGTGGAATTGACTGGTGTTATTGTTAAGTGGGAAATACGCTATTTAGGTGGTGACGATGATAAGACATATGTGTATGATTATCATCTTTTTATTAGATATGGAGAGAAGGTTTATGTAGATATTATGAGTGTAGGGGAAATCGTGGTATCATTAGCTGAACTTCAAAAAAACAGATATTTGAAATATTACTATGATCTATCTCTTATGCTGACAAACAACAAGAATCATGTAATCCATATAATTCAAGGGTGTAAATATAGAAGCACAGAACCCTATATATACATAGAGAATAGATGTTGGGTAATTGAGACTGCTTTTATAGATGCGAGTTATTCGAAGGTTGTTGATAACGTACATGTATGCTATTACAAGATTAACCCATATAAATTGGAGAATATGGAATACTCTTCAGAAGAAGATTTAACTAACTTTCACAAAATAAATATAAAAAGAAAATGTGATATATATTGGGGAGGTCTCTTTGAATCTATACATACTCGATATAACAACCTTGTAATTGATTACAACATAAACATTATGGAAAAGGAACTTGATGAACTATCGACATTCTTTGAAGATAAAAAGAATGTTATCAATCTTGTTGCTCTGAATAATAAGGAGGGTATGAATGATGATGTGCTAAGGATCATCTTTAATTTTCTTGTTAGCGGCGAAGGGTTCAAGCGATATTCTGGGATTATAGATAAAATAGAAAACTGTAAAAATAAAAATAAGTTAGAACTGAAGGCTCAGATATTAGAAGCATAGAAATGAACCTTGTATAATGATATAAATATAAAAGACATATCTTGTATAATAAACATGAATAGCAGTACCACAACAGATAACAAAGAAATTGCTCATCATACCTTTACAAATATGGAGTTCACAGGAGTTGTAATTAAATGGGAATTACAAAGTCATGGAGGCCAATTAGGAGGATATATGTCGGATTATCATCTCTTTATTAAATGCGGAGACAAGGTCTATGTTGATGCTTTTATGGTTGGGGATGTCGTGATTTCATTCGAAGAACTTCAAAAAAACGAATATTTAAAACATTATTATGATCTATCGCTTATGTTCTCAAAGAATAAGAATATCATATTTCAAAAGCCAAAATATACAAATGTAGAACCATATATATACAGAGAGGACAGGTTCTGGGGGTTTGATAGTGCCTATATAGATGCACCTTATAAAGATAGAACAAAGAGTTTGGAACACACACATAATGTGGTGGATAATGATGACTCTTATTATTATAAGATTAATCCTTATGATTTGGAAAATATGGAATATTCTTCGCAAGAAGTATTGGATGACTTTCATAAAAAGAATAAGGCGAGGAAAATGGATATATTTTGGGGAGGTGGGTTTTGTAGTACCTACTGTATATATCTTAAAGTAGCATTTGATTACTACATACATCGTAAGGAAACAGAATATGACAATTTAATTGCCGACTATTACATTCAAATAATAGAAAGGGATATACGCAAGGTATTCCTCGAGAATAAAGAGGATGTTACCAATCTTACTACCTTGATTGAAAAAAAAGGTTTGAACGTAGATATGTTAAAGAAACTCCACAGTTATATTGATAGTGCGTCGAAGCGAGATTCAAAAATTATTGATACAATTGAAGACTGTAAAAGAAAAATAGAACAGAATATTCAGATGTTAGAATAAAGAGAACATAATTTATAAATTTTTATTTTTTTGTAATTATAAACATAAAAAATAATATACAAACAGAATACAAACAGATATAACATGATATTTATTATATAAAATGTAAATCAAGATGAATTCCAAGATATAAAGGATCTCATCAATTTTTTATATTATTGCTGTAATGAATTACATTTCATATTTTAATATTTAAAAAAACTGATAAACAACAATTATTTAAGTCCATAAGGATTATTTGATTGAAATGACAATATGTCAAAATCATTATATTCCTGACATGGAATTCTCAGGATTGTTTGATATTACACATGGACGGATTATATATATCAAATATTTCCTATTCATTAAGTTTGATAACTATATATATATTGATATCAAAGGAGTAGGCGATATCATTATGTCTTTTGAAGAGTTTAATAAAAACAAATTCTTAAAGATCTACTATGAATTATCACTTCTACTTATTGAAAACAAAAATATGATTATTGAAAAAATAAGTAATAGAGAATACAACCATTTTGATTTTGTATATACAGAGAAAAGAGATTGGTATATAGATTGTGCTTATTTTATTGAGAATTTTATAACAAATAGCAAGGAGATTCAAAAAGATAGATATTGTTGCTACTATAATATAAATCCAAACAATTTAAGAAATATGGAGGTTTCTACTGAAACACAGATTGATAAGTTTACCAAAACATTTTTAGGATATGAAAGAGCATACTATTTTCAAATAAAAATAATTAATTATACCAACCTTATTATTGACTATAACGCAAACTTGATGGAGAAAGAACTTGGTGAACTGTCGACATTCTTTGAAGATAAAAAGAATGTTCTTAATCTTGTAGCCCTGAATGACAAAAAAGGTGTAAATGGAGATGTTATAAGGGTCATCTATAATTTTCTCATAAGTGCTGAAGAAAAAAGGAAATATTCAGATATTATTGATAAAATAGAAGATTATAAAAACATATTTGAAATAAACACTAAGATATTAGAAGCATAATACATATCAATTCAATATGCTCTATTTTATGTTTTATTATTAGAAAATTGATTGCTAATGTTAAACTTTTATACTGCCGATATTGCCAAAAGACAGCCTTCTAACTGAAAGCTTCCTAAACGCAAATAGCCGCCTTCTACGAACGCAAAACAGCCTTCAAAAGAAAGCAAAACAGCCTTCAAACGAACGCAAAACAGCCTTCAAACGAACGCAAAAATGAACTGCTCGATTGAGACAAGCAAGAAGAATGCTTATTACACCTTCACAAATGTTGAATTCACAGGGGTTGTTGATATAGGGCATAATAATTGCGACTATCATCTCTTCATCAGATATGAAGACAAGATCTATGTGGAAGTTAAAGGAATTGGGGAGATAGTTATACCATTTGCTGAACTTCAAAAAAACAAATATTGGAATTATTACTATAACCTGTCACTTATGCTGGCAAATGACAAGAATCTTGTCGCACAAGAACTTAGATATTGTAGCGACTACATGGATTACTTGATATATGAAACATCAAGATATTGGTGGATTGATAACGCATTTATTGTGGGAGATGAACTTCATCAATATGGAGATAGAGGCATATATGAGAAAGCAACATATTACAATATCAATCCATTAGACTTGGAAAAAATGGATTACACCTCACCTGAAGATTTGGAAATCTTTTACATGAATTATATGTCTTCGTCAAATATTGAAGACTTTGAAACAAGGTGCTTTGCTTACAATAATCTTGCGATTGAGTATCAAACAAAAAAGATGGAAGAAATGATTGAAGAAATCGACGAACTTTCAGCATATTTCAAAGATTTAGAGGATAAGAAAAATATAGTAAATCTTGTAGCGCTATATGATAAAAAGAATATGAATATCGACATGCTTATGATGATATACAAAAATCTTGTTGGTAATAACAAAAAATATTACCACTTAGTGGCTGACCTTGTGGACTGTTAGTAAATAACAAAAGCAAATGTAATTTATATATGTATATATTTTTTATATTTTAATTAAAATATGCTTTTCTTACTTTATTAGCAGCATGACAAGAACTTTGATTTCCATAGTGTCCTGCTTTTCCGCATAGGAAACATACATTACTATTATAGGGTTTATTGTGTACTGCTGTTTCTTTTTTTGGTGGCGAACTCTTGAGCAGAGGAGATTTAGTTTGAACACCCTTTGGTGATGAGACTTTTGGTTGTATGCTTTTAGACTTTTCGTCTTTTGGTGGTGAACTCTTACGTGGCTTATCTGTTGGTTGCGAACTTCTAACAGATGGCATTCTTATTTGTGGTTCTTTCACATATAATACTCGCACATTCATTATTATATACACAACTCTGTATATAATACGAGTTTTTATATTTTGATAAATCAGTTTTTTAACTTAAAAATATTTAAATTGTACCCTCTCCAACCTTTCCTTAAGTACATAACTATCATAATAGAACTTACTAAATAACGCTATAATACCCACACCATATGTAGCAAAAAACGTGATAATACTATAATTAAACCATGTCTCGATTGGAGGTTTGTATAAATAGAAATTTGAATATAATATAAAGAACTGTCCTAATTGAATTGATGTTATATATTTCTTGACAAGTCTTACTTGATTTATTTTCAATAGACAACCAAGGTAATAGGAATACATTATAGTATGAACACCGCTATTTAAGAGAGTTGCCATCCATACCATATCGACCTTGTATTGATACATGAGATGCCAGCTTATAACTGCGCCAATATGATGGTATTTTTGGAGAAATATTGGAGTCTTACCATTAAGATACAAAAGGAATGTATCAATAAACTCGTAATACTTTGAAATATAGAACCAATAAATAATAGTATCAAATTGTTTATTTTCAAAATAATAATTTGTCTTGAATACAATTCCTTCATTATATAAGATACAAGATAGTGATCCAAATGTCCAAGCACTAAATATCACTAAAATCCCATTATGAACAACAGAGAATCTATGTAATAATAAAGGATTAATTCGCATATGCTTAGGATATGCTAAGTAGCATGCGATTGCTATAAGAGGTGTAATATGACATGATAGGTTAATATGAAACATTTTTGATAAATATGATATGTATAATATTTAAGTAAAAAATAATAAAATTAATTATTATATTTGGTTTATTTATTAAGATCTCTTGGATCTCGTAGTTTTCTTTGCGGATAGAGAAGATACAACCTTATTTTTTTGATTCATAGACATTCGAACACCTGCTAAAAATACCGCAGCAAGAAGAGGATCGAGTGTGCCAAATCCTCCTGACTTGCTTTTTGAACGTGTTTTGTTCTCATTATTAGGGCTTATTGAACGTGTTTTGTTGTCAATATTATATTGATATGAAGGTGTCGTATATACATTCTGTTGGACATTTATAGGTTTTTTATTAGAAGGTGTAAGTTGTATGAATGTAGGTTGTTGAGTATTCACATTTTTATTTTGCGGACTCTTCCTTTTCATAGGTGGGCTATTTTTAACATTTGCGAATCTTCTGGGTTTATTATTTGGTGAATTTGAATTACTATTTGACTTATTTTTCATCTTTATATTAAATCAGTTATCTATTATAAATATAATATAATATTTTGGTTTTTATTATATAAATAACTCTCGGGTTGTCTCTATTATTTTATTGTAGATTATTAGAAAAACACTAAAAATCTTCATGGCTTATCGTCATCAAAGTATAGCCGAACAACAACTTCGATATGAAAACATAGGTTATGAAACACCGCATGTTGCTCGTAATCGTACACCGCCTACTCCTCGTAATCAGACGCCTCCACAATCACGTTCGCCACCAGCGGCTCGTAATCGTACTCCTCCTACTCCGGTGGCTCGTAATCAGACTCCTCCTCGTCAACAAGCTGCTCATATCCCACAGGATTATGATGAATGTATAAATTATAAATGTGAAATTGCCAAATTGAAATTAGAATTGAAGATAGCCAAGGGCGGAGAGATTACTGATAATGATATTGAACAATTAAACGCAAATATAAGAGAATACTGCCCCGAAGATGATGATGTTGATACCTTTATTGAGAATATGGAAATAGAGAGACAGATTGTTAAACTCAAAAATGAAGTAAATACAATAAAATTTGTACTTCCATTCATATGCCACTTTCTATTCATAATTATAGGTAATCGTAAATTTGATGGACTTACGAATTTAACAGACCTTTACTCTGTATTATTGTATACCGCACCAAAAACTGTAAATAGTATTACACAGACTACTAAACAAACAGCAATAATTGCTAAACAATTAGCATTCAGAGGTGCCAATAATGTTAAAGAGAAATTAAGAATAATTATTCCAGAGTTTGTTAGATATATACAAAGAGGGCTTGGATATCACCAATATTCTGCCACTTATTTAACTGTCTTTCTTCTTATTATATATTATATAGTTGCGGGACAACAAATAACTAATATAGATAGTGTCAAACCTTTTAGTGAAAAACCAAAGATAGCTAATAGAAAACCAACTACAGTAGCACAAAAGAAAAGAGAATTAAATTTTGTAAAAGAGAAAGACAAGGCTATTTATAGAATCGCTACAACTTATATGAATGACGATGAACTGAGTGAATTAGCTTCTATTTTTATAGACAAGCTCAAAGTAAAAATGTTTCTTAAAAAACTCAAAAATAAAATAAATACAAATATAAATGATCTAACAAACAAAGAGGCTATCGCAGCAAAACTTGTGGGACAAGACACACTACAGAGCCGTAAGGAATTAGCAGAAATCGATTTTGAACGAATGCTCATGATTGACGATATAGAACAATTAAATAAAGCAATAGGATCTTTTAAGGGCGGCAAAAGCAGCAAAAAGACAAAGGTTTCTAAGAAAAGATTTATATAGTAAAATAAATAAAAAATGATTTAGAAATTAATAATGAATACTTATATAATAATATGGTTATTAGGAATGATACTCGAAATACTCGAAAAGAAGGACTTGATAAATTCTATACATTACCTGAATATTCTAAAAAATGTATAGATAAGGTTTGTGAACTTTATGATATAGCTGAGTGGGATTTAATTATAGAACCGAGTGCTGGTAATGGCAGTTTTCTAAACCAAATACCAAGTAATAAGAAGATTGGAATTGATATATTACCTGAAAATGAAGATATAATCAAGCAAGATTTCTTTGATTATGAACCTAATCCAATATATAAAAATATATTAGTTATAGGTAATCCACCATTCGGTAAGATCAGCTCTTTGGCAATCAAATTCTTTAATCATTCGGCAAAATGGGCAAATGTCATAGCCTTTATAATTCCAAGAACTTTCAGAAAAATAAGTGTTCAAAATAGGCTTAATAATAGGTTCCATTTGATATATGACGAAGAATTACCACATAACCCATGCTGCTTTTATCCTGTAATGAGTGTTAAATGTTGCTTTCAAATATGGGAGAAAAAAGAAACTGTACGTGAGTTTATTGAATTACCTACAACACACACCGATTGGGAGTTTTTAAAATTAGGTGAAAAAGACGAAAATGGACAACCTACACCACCTTTAAATGCTGACTTTGCTCTCAGGGCATATGGTGGTAATATTGGCGTAATTAAAACAGAATCTTTGGATATGCTAAGACCAAAAAGTTGGCACTGGTTAAAATCAAATATAGATAAGGATATATTAATTTATAGATTTTCGCTATTAGACTATTCAGGTAGTTTAAATACTGCGAGGCAAAACTCTATGGGGCGTGCTGAATTAGTAAACATATATAAAGAATATTTAGATTTCATCAACTCTGAAATTTAATAATTCATTCCAGCATTTATCTCCATATTTTGGTCGAATCGCATATTCTTTCTCATTTGTATGATTATCTAAATCAACTTTTGTGATTTCACCTAATCGTTGTACTGTTCCATGAGCATACCCGCCATATGCTACTATTAACTCCTTTATATCTGTTTTTTTTAATTTGAATATAAATAGTTCGCCTTCAGTATCTATATTATCTGGTGATAAATAATACGCAGTCAATATATATATACAATCGTGGTTCATACGCAATTGAACATAGTTAAATTTATTATTTTCCTTGCCTCCATTCGATATTTTAAGTTCATAGTTTATATCGTTAAGCTGTAAATCACCATTACATAGAGAAGCATTATTTTTTTTCATACAATATTTATCTTTAATAAAGTGTTCAATCAAAGGCCCCGAAACTTGTCCTGATAATTGATTAATCTTACAATATATATGCGCACGCTTTATATTAGCTTCTTTCAATATTTCTATTTTGTGATTACATTTAGAGATATCTAAAATGTATTTTAGCTTCTTTTTTATTTCAACGCTTTGTTGTTCTTCGTTCATGTTGCTTCCTACTATCATAAACAATATATACAATCAATTTTATTCTCAATATTAGAATACCTGTCCAGATATGTTCAATATTTTTATAATTTATGTAAAAATTGATTAACAAATACTTTATTTAATATTAAAGCCTTTCACTCTGTTGTATCGTTAAACTCGTACAACCAAAGCAAAAGCACAGCCTCTCTCGTGAAACTCTTAGTTAAAACAAGCAAAGCAAAGATGCTCCAATATATCTATCATTACATCAAGGATATGGAATTTTCTGGGGTGTTTGACGCAGGTACCAATCCTGTAAGAAGCGGTAAAACGATCCTCTATCTTAAGTACTTTCTGTTCATCAAGTTTCGTGATCTGATATATATTGATATTAAAGGCATCGGTGATATCATCATTCCCTTCGAAGAGCTTATGAACCACAAGTATTTGAAGATGTATTATGAGCTGTCTCTGGTTCTTACAGATAACAAAAATAAAATTGTCGAAAAAATAAATGCTGATTATCGCTATACTGGAGAATACAACCATACAATTTACAAAGAAGAAAGAGATTGGTTTATAGATAGCGCATATTTTACGGAAGACTTTTCCACCAAGACTAAAAAGGTAGATACTGGTAAATATTATTTGTATTACGCCATAAATCCAAATGATTTAAGAAATATGAATGTGTCAAATGCCATGGACATCGCAAAGTATTACGAAGTCTTATATATTCGATATGGATATGAACAATCAAAAATGTTTAAAGGGTTATTTGAGAATTATACAAATATGATGCTTGAATACAACATCAAGCTGATTGAAGAAAAAGTTGATGAAATCTCAATCAGCCAAGAAGATGATAAAAACTTCTTTAACCTTCTTGAACTCAACAAGAAAGGTATGAACTCAGATATATTCAATATACTGTATACTTCTGTAATGAGCGCCAAGGGACAAAAGAAATTTGCCCCTTATATAGTAGATATTTAACTTGATACACGGATAATCATGTTAGTATATGTATGATATATATTATTTTATTTATTTTATTTATTTATTTATTTAAATGATATATATGTTATATATACTACATATAGTTATATAGGTATAGATATGCCTACATATTTAGATATGTTGCCAGAGGATACTTTGACACTTATATATAGGATGCTATATAAATCTATTATAAATGACATGAAGAATGATTATAAATATATAAATCTAAAGTGTTTCAATAGGTTGCTTGAATTATCGAAAGATCCTTATATAGATAATTTGAACTACTCAGATTTCCTTGTTAAGTCTTGTATTGATAAGATTGTTGAGAAGTATGTTAACTACAAGGTTAAATATGAAGGATACCGGTTTTACAATTCTTTAATATACAATACATCTCTTTATTACAAATCATATTACATAAAACCCCTTGATATAGATATAAATAAGATAGAGATATTCAACTTTTTCATATATAATATATATAAGGATAATGACGAAGGAATCGAATTATTTAACGATACCTATTTCACTACAAGCTATTATACAAGGATTACGAAAGGTGTAAATAAAAATGGTTTTATATTAGAAAAAGAGACTTCGTTTAGATGCTTGGCTGAATTATTATATCATATTATAGATTTTTATGATTTTGTAAAACAAATTATATATATGAATGTAGAAATTATTCAACAGATAGGAGGGATATTAAACTTATCCAACGCTAAAATAATAGAACGTGATAATTTAATAGACATACTTAACTATCATATAAATCATAGATATTTAGAGGGATTAATTTATGATATAGAATATAAATGTGCTAAACCACTATTAGAATAATAAAAATTGATAGTGTTTCTTTTTAATATATAATTACGCGCAACCCGTATTGTTCGTCTTGCGCTCTGCTACAAGACACGTTTTGATACTACAACAACAAACAACAGCAAACAACAACCAGTAACAACAAGTAAGCAACAAACAACCAGTAGCATAAAAACTTCTGAAATGTCTGTTCTTCATGATACTGTTGAAACCGTTCAAACTGTTGAAACCGAAGATACATATGAGAGATTTTTCGAACACTGTGCCGATTCGCTTGAGTTCTCGGCATTACATTATCATCACAACAGGGAACCTTACTATTTATTGTTTATTGTGGTTCTTGATGATGATGGTAATAAGGATAAGGTATATATTGAGAAGATTGACACGCATTCACACAATAACAAATATGTATATGATATTGTGATGCCTTATGCTGTTCTGGAGAGCGACGAAAATCTCAAGAAATACTATGATCTTTCTGTGATGCTTGCGAATACCAGAAATAGCGTGTATTATGATAATGTTGGCAAATATTCTAAATATTTAATAAGAACTTACGATACTGACAGCGATAGCGAAGAAGAAGATCAGGAAACAGGCGAGAAAAAGCCTAAGAGGTCAGAAAGAAATTGGTGTATCAATTGCGATACTATTTGGAAGAACATGCGACTTTCTAAACAGTCTGCTTTAAACTGCTATTTTAATATCAACCCATTCACATACAAATATAAAATCGATACAGATAAAAAAATAAATGGTTTTCTCACACACTTTAATAATTTCATAAAATATAATGGTGTATCTGCCGCAATTAAGGAGGAAATAACTGCGAATTACAACAATTCCATGCGGCTTATTCGAGAGTAAAGATAAAGACTGAAGAAGACTATAAGAAATGTCTCTCAGACAACCTTAGTGGTGCGTTATTCTTAAGTAATTGTAATGGAGGATTTACGATAGGTAAATCAGACTTATTAGGTTTTATACAATAATCATAAACTTCATCAGGTTTGCTTGTATGATTCTTATCACCTCTTAATGTATTGTTATATACCTCTTCTAATTCAGGTTCATAATTATCGTTATTTGGATTTCCAAGCTTATTATTGTTATTACTGGGATTATCTTTGAGTATATCTACATTATCTATGTTATATGTATAGCTGTCTGTATTATTTGTTTTTTTATATTTTGAATAATCATCATATATTTTTAGATGGTCGTCATTCATATTCATTCTATTCTTATTGTTTGCTGCTAATACTTGGTTATTACTTTGCTGCTGCTGAAGATATTGGAGATACTGTCGTTGCTGCTGCTGTTGCTGCTGATGTATGTTGTAATAATAGAAGATTATTAATATTCCTATAAATACAAAAAATATGATATAATATGCTTCATAATTCATAATTCTTTTACTATAATAATATAATATATTATATATGTCTTTCATTCGTCTTCGTCTTCGATAAACTTGATCTTACTTTTAGAATTATCAGGATCGTCATCATTATCATTATTACCATTATTATTATCAATAACAGAACATTCATCGCTCTCTATTTTTTCATTATCTATGTAAAAGGAAACCTTGTATTTATTGTTATTATAAAACTTTAATCTTGCCCCTCCTTTTCTCTTAAATATCGAAAAGTCATCAAGTATATCAATACATAGTGGTGTATATTTTCGCTTTTCTGGAGGTTCCCTAAGAATACGCCCTATTGATTGCTGAATATCTGAGATTGGGCTTGCGAATATTATAGTATTTAAGGAAGGTACATTAAAGCCCTCAGAAGCAAGTTGATATGTCGCAAGAATTATTTGCTTTTCAGCGGTGATCGCAAGATCCGTCTGCTTCATACCGCCAACGTAAAATCCATAACCTGGTACACCACCAGCTTCAGCAATCTTGTTTTCTATAATATAACTCTCTATATCTTTTAATTGATTTCGGCGCTCGCTTAATATAAGAACACGTCTCTCTGGTTCCTTTCTTAAAATATCCATTAAAAGGGAAATTATAAATTCTGTACGTGGTTTAAATGTACAAACATTATTAATCATTCCCGCGCCATTCTCTTTGCCATTCCACATAAGTTTTACAGTCGAATAATCAACATGTGTTTCAAAATATTTATGAACCTGAACATTCACATCACAGAACTCCTTATTTTTCATAGTATATACTGATTTTCCTATGTAATACTCAAAAACCTTGCGCATACCATCTTTCCTATTCAAGGTCGCAGATAACCCAAGTATTACAGGATTGTTTAGATTTCTGAAAGCTTTACAAAATACTTGAGCACCTGTATGATGAACTTCGTCTATAATAACAAATCCAATATCATCAAAAATACTGGCATCATAGTCTCGCATCGCAAGAGATTGTAGAGAAGCAATCACAAAATCCTTGCCAACTACATCAATCTTCTTCTGTTTAATTATCCCGACTTTTGCGTCAGGAGCAAACTGTTTGATGGTATCTAAAAATTGCTGATTTAGAAAATCTTTGTGACTTATAAATATTGTTTTCTTTTTTAAACTACATGCGATATATAAACTCATAATAGTTTTGCCAAAACCACAAGGAACCGATATTATACCACCCATTTTTAGAGGATCTTTTGCGGCTTTTAGAAAGTTGCTAATAGGTTCTTGTTGTGCTTCTCTAAGAGACCCAATAAAATTAATATTTATATCCGCACCACCCGTTAATTTACATAGAGAAGGCGCACCATATTTTTGTAAACCGTAATATCGAGGTATATAAATTCTCTTATCATTCTCACTATATAACTGGAAAGTTAAATCTTCCGTCGAATTACTGTTTTTGTTCTTTGCGGTTCCTGCGTCAAAGTTAACTCTCGGAACCATAGTTAAATCCTTCTTTAAATGCTCGAGATCTTTTTCATTCATAGCAGACTTTAATATACCATAACCATTATTTGATAATATCGAATACATTATCGTTATTAGTTATTTATATTAAATACATATAGATATAAGTGTCATTTTTTTATATGGATTATAGTAGATAAGTAATAAAAAATTATTATATTATGATTATTATTAATTCTTTCAGAGCCTTAGCTGTAATATTATTAGCCTCAATCTTAATAATTAAAGAGATCCCCTTCAAGGCATTATTTAAAGACGCCATGATCCAATTTTATTTAGCTTTAACTTGTATGCTATTTTTATTACTTGTTGACAATATTTTTGGTTTCATATTATCAATCTGTCTATTATCGCTATATTTTAGAATATATACAAGCGAACTCAAAAGTAAAAACACTTCCAACGATACTGGCGTTACTGGCGTTGATAGTGATCCACGGCGACCACAAAAAACTTCTGTCAGCAATAGCAGCAATAGCAGCGAAAGCGAAGACAATAGCGATAGTATAGAGAGTGGCAATACTAACAGCTGTGGATGCGGTAAAAAAGACTGTGATTGCGGTGATAAATGTGAAATGAATATGTCTCATATTCATACTGATAAGAATGCGCAGATTGCTGAGCTTGCGCAACAAACCATGTCTACAAATGATGCTAATGGTATGCTTGTTCCTTATATAACAGAAGAGAACCTTTTGGCGGCACAATCAAATATTGTTAATCCAACAGAATATAATAATGAATTACATGGCGTTAATAAAGGTATATATAATGAGGATGTATATGGTTCGCAAGGTTTAGATACTAAAAATATACATATGCGTGGCTATGATACAAATAGCGTATACTTAGGAACTCTTTCATTCGATATCATATAATACCATATAATACCACATAATTAGAGTAAAGTAATTATAAAAACAAATTAAAAATATAGATTATTATTAAGAGATTATTTAAATAATGTATGAACAGTTTGTTTCAAATTCCGAGAATGATAAAATAGTTGAGCAAATATTTACGATTTTAGGATATTCGACGCTTACCCTTGTAGTATGCGGAACATTATTATGGGCATATTATACTTCTGAAAAGAACCAGTATTTATTTATATTAGTATTTTCACTATTTGTATTATTTTATGCTATAATTATTATAGCAATCGTTGTAATTAATAAAAGCAACTATGATACTCTTTCATACGCAATTTTATTTGGTATTACAATATTCGTAATATTCACCACGTTTTTTGTAGCCGTCTTTTTCCTCCTTAAAAATTTCAACCTAATATCATCGTCAAGTTCCACAAGAACCAGTATAGAAAGTAATAATGCTAATGCTAACGCCAATATTGCTAACGCCGATTATAGAAGGTTTTAATGACAGTACTTAAGGAAAGGATTTAAGGAAAGGATTTAAGGACGTGGCGGGACATTAAGTTTTATTCTAAATATATTCAAAAAACGATAGAACATAAATGATCGAGAATAGTGATACTGATTTTATATATATATCAAAATTACTTAAATTCTCATGTAGATATTCGGGCATCTTTTCATATACTGTATTAATAATACCAGAATGATATATAATTACTGCTAATATCACTAATATCAAACTTCTTTTTGCCACATCAGTATCTAAATATGACGAAATATTATCATATTTGCTATTGTTATTGTTATTACCGCCATGACCGCCATTCATATTAGAGCTATGCGGAGGATATGCCATAGATGGATAGGGTGATGGAGGATATTGCGGCGGCGGTAGCATATGTGAAGGTGGCATTTGAGGAGGCATACTTTGAGAGAATTGTGAAGATTTAGGTTGCTTGGATATCATTAATTCTTCTTGGAATTCATTCAAAACATCTTGAACTATTGGGTCATTTATGTCATTCGTATCGCCTGCTCCGCCAGCAGCGCCTGATTGTTGCGTTTTCATAGGTAATGTACTTATAGGTGTTGACATTATTATAATTCTATCTATTGATATATAATATTTTCAATATAAATTATATTACGCAATATGGATTTTGCTTTATGTAGAAGTAAAAAATGTTCTCTCAAAAAACCCAGGGACACTTATTAGATTATCTGGCGTTTTATTAATATCATACGGTTCTAAAGGTTTATCTAATTCATTACATTTGACTGGGTATGATTTATACTTGTAGCATGTATCTTCAAGATTGTAAATATTCTCCTCAATATCTTTAATGTCCGGTGCCGAATACAATACACAATTATCCTTACAAATACGCCTAAAAAGCAGAGCTAACGCAAGACCAAATAGTGCGCTAACAATTATTTGTCCTGTATCATCATAAAACAATCTGTCAATAGTAACTCTTAAACCCGAAGGATCTTTCGCTTTTCCTGTCCCCATCCCTATCTTTTTACTCATCTAACTTCTATTCTAATCTATTAAAATTTAAAAAAATAATTATAGATATACCCTGGAACATCCCATTATATTATAGGCTGTGTTAAAGAAGTTGCTGTACACTTAACCTCCTCTGCGCTATATTTATAGCACTGGTGATTATGATCCTTATATACTATTTTATTTGCGTTGTAAGGTGTAGGATATTTTATAATACTTCTGATTGGTGGCGAAGAAATATACACATATATAACTCCTAATAAAAAAGCGAAGAAGAAGCTAAACCAGTTTATCCTAAATGTTCTATTATCTTGAATATTTTTTACCATAATATCTCCTATATAATTATCTATTTTATAATTTTTCATGAAGGCTCAGGTAGCGCAGGAGGCTTAGGTTTCTTATAATTAACATCTTTGATACATCGATTGGTTACAGGATTTAAGATTTTACCTTCCGGACACTCCTTGACTTTCACAGCTTTCTTAGGTTCCTTAGGTTCCTTAGGTTCCTTCAAATCTTTCTTAACATCTTTAGCCTTCTTAGCAACTGGAGCTTTAACACACCTTTTTGTTATAGGATTTAGTACTTTACCTTCAGGACATACTTTTTCTTTGTTAATAATGCCCTTAGCATCTTTAGCCCCATTAGTATCTTTTACTTCCTTTTGACCGCTTGCTCTATCTTCTTCTAATCTTATATGTTCATATGTGTATATATCAGGGATGCTCTTGTGATTTTCGTATTTATAATTTAAATAATCATATAATGATGATAGCTCTTTGGTTTCTTTATATATATTATATCGTTCTTCTTTATTTTGTAAAAATAATTCGTATTCATAATTATTTATTTCTCGTGCCTTTTTGTACTCTTCCTCGTATCTTATTATCTTTTGTGTAATTACATTATTCTCATCACTTTTGTATTTAAAATAATCGCCAATCTGTTTTTTGATTATATTTAACTTTGCTTGATCGTTATCTTTGCTATACATATTAATATTTAGAATGTTTTTTTCAATATCTTTTAATATATCCATTTACTAATATTGAGGATAAAAATAAACAAAAAAACAGATTAGTGTAATAAAATGTCTTCAAACATACCTCTATAAAATGTCTGAAGACTTTCTGCGGGTTTTAATTGTTCCTCATAAATACTTCTTGGTATATACTTAACAACTACCTTATCTTTTTTACATACAGATTTATTATTATAGTATCCTTGAATAATCATGATAGACCCTATAAATAATAAAAAAATTGCTATTGCTTTCATTTCTTAATATAAAGAAATAAGAAAAAAATATTAAATTCATATACAACCTAACCTATAATAAATGCTCATTTATTGAAGTCCGAGTTTTTGTGAACTCCACGCATCAACCTGTTCAATACTGGTTTTAAGTTCTGACAATTCAATCGGTGGATTTGCTTCTGATACATCCACATCAGCTGTCGCTTCAGTACCGGGAACTACATCATTTTCCAGATCAGAAGGAGGTTTATCAGTCGTTGAATCCGTAGCAGCAGTAGAAAATAGGGATGCCTTCCTATTCTCAAAGATAATATCCTTGTCATTCATATTCTTCTTGTACTCTTTCATTAGAGTATTAAGTTGTGTCTCGGCATATTCTTGATTTTCTAAGCAATCCGGATTAGGCGACCATGGACACCAGCAACCTACTTGAGCAATATAAATATTAAACTTGTTATCAATCTTCTTGATAAACTCACTTCGATTTTTGGCCTCATCAATCGTATCAAATACACCTCTTACCTTAATTCCCCTAATAGAAGTAGCAAAGTTATTATCACGATGATATGAGGTCTCCAGTTCTTGGTTATTTATAGATTTATAAAATCCATATTGTTCGCTCATATCTTTAGGATCAAAGATAAAGGCATTATTCTCCTTAACAGATTCAACAAAGTCCTTTGAATCGCTATACTTCGTCGAAATACCATCTAATAGCTTAGTCATGTCGCTGCTAAACTTACTAATAAACTGACTGAACATATACGCCTCCTTATTCACAAGAACATCCTCAGGGCTTAAGAATGATAGCAATACAAAATTTTGCCCTCGGATCGGTTTGTCCTCATCCAAATAATCTACTTCCTTGACGCTTGTAACGCTCGAGACTGTGGTGCTTTCTTCTGCTGACATTTTATGATATCTTTTCTAATAATATTATATATTATAAATCTTATATATGTTTTTTGATAATAAGTCTAAAATATTTTATTATATAATAATAGTATAAATAAGATATTTAATAAATAATGGAATATTCTATTGATTTCTGGGATGTAGTTATAAGACTTCTTAAATATGCTTTCGAAGGTCTCATAGTTGCTTTTGTCGCCCTCATATTACCTAATAATAAATTAGATTGGAGTGAGATTTGGATGCTCGCCTTAACAGCCGCTTGTACATTCTCTGTTCTTGATCTGCTATCACCTGCAGTTTCTGCTGGGGCAAGACAAGGTGTTGGTCTTGGTGCTGGCTTCAGGATGGTTGGTTTCCCTAACGGATTTTAAGTAATAAGGTAATTTATGTAATATCACAAAGAAGGTATTATTTCATAATTAAGTTCTAAACATATTTTTTTCCATATTTGGTCTTGAACGTATAGCTTCTCTCTACTTTTTAATAGTGGGAAATATTTAAGATATTCATTCAGTCCTAATATTTGAAAAAACTTATACAAAACATAGCTATATGACAGAAAGTTTTTCCTGTCTTTCGGACAGTGTTTCAAGAATGGCGCTTGTATATTTCTAAACATATTACATAATTTATCCTCAAGCTCTTGGCTAAATTGTGGTGTAGGTATCCCGTTAATCCTATTTATAATATAATTAATATGCTCATAATATTTATTAATCCTAAGACGTTTGAGTATATCCCTCATTTTATTATATGTTATTGTTTTAGTATCCACAATCTTCTCTTTCTTTATTTCTGTTAAAATCTTCTCAAATATCTCATCTGGTATATCTGTACTCTCTTTGCCCTGAACCTGATTACACCATTCCCTAAAGTGATTAATACGCTTATAGCTAAAATGTGAAGTATCCTTTGTATTCTGCTTTAATATAGGTCTATTCTGCTCTACCAACAGCAATTCTTGATACCCACAAATATTACAAATAATTATAGCATCATGCTGTAAACACGTCATTTGATTCTTACAATTCTTACATATCTCTATATCCTCCTCTTCAACATTCCTGACATACTTTTTATTTATTATAGACATGTATTTATCAACAAGTGAACTCTTATCAATTACATTCTCTTTAACGCTGTTTGAATAATCAAACATATTCGGATTACTCGGATTATTCTGACTGTTCAAGTTATTCGAGCTATTCAAGCTATTATTAAGTTTATGTAAAGGCTTATTTATATCGCTAACTGAATTGTTTTCCATATTCAAATTATTAAGAGCATCTAAAACATTTATTGTTGTCGCTGAAACAGAAGACCTCTTCTTCTTAGAATCATTCTTGTAAATCTTCGGTTGTCTGCTTAACAATTCACTTGAAGAAATACAGATACCATTCGATATAGAAGTATGCGTATTACTTATTTTGGACTGTTTCTCTACAGTATCATAATATTGAAATAATATATAACTCGTATTCTTATAATATTCCACTTCATTATATGAATCCAACTCTTTAATATTGTTTTTAAGCTCAATAATTTTCTCTCTTATATTAATATTGCTTGTCCACAAAATATTTACATATTCCCTATCATGGACATTCTTATTAACCTCTATATTTTCCATAATAAGGTTCGATTGAGCTTCTAAATCCAGTAATAAAATCTTGTAGTTTTCTTTGTCTTTATTTGTAAGCTCAAACTTCTTTATAATGTTGGTGTGCATGGCATCTAAAGTAAAAACCTCATTATTGTCGGAAATATATTTTTTTTTTGATGATTTTTCTTTGAACATCGTTATAATAGAATAATTAATATTAATTTTTATATAATAAATATAAGTAATACATATAGATACATTTAATTCATATTTTTTTCTCCTCTAATAGTATAAAGAATATAGCGTGAATGGGTGGTGGTCTTCTTCAATTAGTAGCTTACGGAGCACAGGATGTTTATTTAACTGGTAATCCTCAAATTACCTTCTTCAAGGTTGTATATCGTCGTCATACTAACTTTGCTATTGAGGCTATCCAACAAACCTTCAACGGAACTGTAGGATACGGACAGACTGTTAATTGCCAAATATCTCGTAATGGCGATTTAATTAACCGTGTATATCTTCAAGTTACTTTACCCAAAATTACTATAGATGCTACTAACGCTGGTGCTGGTACCGGAGCACGATATGTCAATTACATAGGTCTCCGTCTTGTTAAATCAGTCCTTATCGAGATTGGTGGACAACAAATAGATAAGCATTACTCCGACTGGCTATACATCTGGAATGAACTTTCCCTTCCTCGTGGCAAGCGATATGGTTATGATACTATGGTTGGTGCTGATAAGGATATTACTTCATTCAACGATACCACCCTATATATACCTCTTGAATTCTGGTTCTGCCGCAACGTCGGTCTCGCCCTTCCTTTAATCGCTCTTCAATATCATGAAGTCAAGATTAAGATTGAGTTCGAAACTAAGGAAAAATGCCTTATCGACTTAAAGAGCACTATAACTACTGTTACTGAAGCATATGTTCCCGGAACCACCTCAGGAACTGTCGCTGATATTAATGAAATGTCTCTATGGGTTGATTACATCTTCCTTGATACTGATGAACGCCGACGATTTGCTCAGCTATCGCACGAGTATTTGATTGAACAACTTCAATTCACCGGTACTGAAACTCTTAACGCTGGTTCCACTAACCGTGTTAAGCTCAACTTCAATCACCCCTGTAAGGAACTAATCTGGGTCGCTAAGCCTAACAATTATGCCCGCAAGGCTTGCTGGTATAATTACACCGATACTGATAATGTTGATCTAACATCCGCTTTAGTTGCTGAGCCATACCCTCGCTCTTTGAATGGTGTTAATTCTATTACTAACTTTACTGCTTCCAATTATATGGCTGGTTTTAACTTTGGTAATACTAACTCTACCCAAATATCAGCATCATCTCCTTTCGCTGATACCATTCTTCAGCTTAACGGTAACGATCGTTTCAGCGTTCGTGATGGAACTTACTTCTCATACGTACAACCCTATCAACATCACACTAATATCCCAAGCAATCCTGGCATCAACGTTTATTCATTCGCACTCAAGCCTGAAGATCATCAACCGAGTGGAACTCTAAATATGTCCCGTATCGATACTGCTACTCTTATGGTTACTACTCGTACAGGAATAGAAAATACTCTATCAACACCTGTCACAGTAACATACGATGGTATCAATATATATGCTGTCAACTATAATGTCCTACGTATCCTTTCCGGTATGGGCGGCCTTGCTTATTCTAATTAAATATAACTATATTACTTATGTATTACTTTGTATTACTTCGTATTACTTTGTATTACTTTGGAATGTGTAATTTAATATAATAGGTGTTATTAATTAATCCTTTTTTTTTTCTCCTCTAATAGTATAAAGAATATAGCGTGAATGGGTGGTGGTCTTCTTCAATTAGTAGCTTACGGAGCACAGGATGTTTATTTAACT